>Ga0209084_1000138_pt1 | contig 69137 bp, 72 predicted proteins | sample C_130820_MF_Meta_FD_187309 | JGI IMG/M metagenome (GOLD analysis project Ga0209084, IMG submission 187309) | Freshwater microbial communities from Lake Croche, Canada to study carbon cycling - C_130820_MF_MetaG (SPAdes) (version 2) | ecosystem: Environmental > Aquatic > Freshwater > Lake...
CATTTTTAGCTGAGAGGATCCATTACCGAAAGTTTTCGAACTCCATAAAGGAGACCCATTGCTTTTATAGACCACTAAATTACCGTCTGACTGCATAACAGCATATGCTCCAAAATTACCGAAGGTTCGAGTGCTCCATAGTGGATTCCATCCATTAACTGAGTAGAGCACTAAATTACCGTCAGGCTGCATAAATAATCTAAACCTCCAGTCGCTAGATGAAAGATAGGCACCTGGACCCAAAGTTGTCTGTGACGATATAGATTGTCCAATATTCCAATTGACTAAATAGTTGCTATTATATGTTCCACTCGACCATGTAGGTATATTGTTTGAGTTATATATTACTAAATTACCGTCTGACTGCATTTTTAGCTGAGAGGATCCATTACCGAAAGTTTTCGAACTCCATAAAGGAGACCCATTGCTTTTATAGACCACTAAATTACCGTCTGACTGCATAACAGCATATGCTCCAAAATTACCGAAGGTTTGAGTGCTCCATAGTGGATTTTGACTTGCAGTATATAATACTAAATTACCGTCATATTGCATCAATAAAGTAAATCTACCATCAGTCGACTTAATATAATCACCACCATTTAGAGTTGATGGAGATGATATTTTGTCGCTTCTTGAGGAGACTGCACCGTTAACTGATATATTTGAATTAAATAATACATTGTCATTGTAGGTGACTTTTAAGTTTCCATCATCCCCTAAATAAACCTTATTGGCGGAAGTTAAACTAGTTTTGGATGACCATAATGGATTTTGATTTGCAGTATATAATACCAAATTACCGTCATTCTGGAATATTGCATAATCACCATAATTTCCCGAAGTGTAAGTGCTCCAGACGGCTTTATAATTATCTGTATATGTAACTAAATTACCGTCATATTGAAGTACTGTAGTGAATTTTCCATTAGGTGAAATTATGTAATCTCCGCTGTGCATAGTAAAATTATTTGTTAAAAAGTTAGTTTGTAGCGAGTTAGAAATAGGAATATTAGAAATCGTACTACCAAACCATTTATTAAAACTTCTTAAAAACAATCTGTTACTTAGATATGAGTTTGCATAGAATGGCGTATAGCTAAGCATGCTAGCAGTCGCACCGTTAGTTATTGTCATGGTGTCGCCATTTAGATCAGTGTAGGTGCCGTCGTAATAAGTGGAAGGTCCATTATATGTTCTTTGTCTATATCCAGGAACCATTGGGCCATAATAATTAATATTCTGGTCGCCGTTATCAAAACCCGGATATCCGATAAATTGACCATAGGCTCGAGCTTCGACGAATCTAAAAGACCATGCGGCTCCACTCAATTGATTACTAAATCCATTAAAAGACTTTTTGCAATAGCCGGGGCAGTCATATCCAGTAGCCAAAGCAACGCATCCACCAGTTGGATCATTTTGACAAGCATGAGTACAGTCGGTATAAGTAGTTTGATATCCGCAACTGACAGCATTCCCATTAGGGTCGGTTGGGGAAGTAACAGGACTAGGAGAACTGTAGTCGCAATTACCATTCCTATCTATAAGTCCTTGCTCTTTTTCCAGAGTCGCAATCATCACTTGAGGATTAATATTATATCTATTAGATATATCATATATTGCCTGTCCGGCATTTACATTCTGTCCATATTGAAATGCACCATTAGAATAACCTTGTGGATCGGGAGTTAAGAAATTTCCTCCTAGACAATTGTTTGGAAAAGAATTGAGGAAATTTTGAATATCTTGAGCAGACATAGTGTTCGTACTATTCATCACAGAATCGGAAATTATATTTATATTTCCGTATGATGTAGCACCTACTGGAGTATAGATTAGCAATGGTGAAAAAATAGACACAAATATTGATACTAGAAAAAACTTCTTATTCATTATTGAACCTCAATTTTTAATTTATCTTCAGTGGTTATTGTTTTATTTTTAAGGTTGGCGGTCGCTCTTATATTCCATTCACCAGAAGAAAGTTTTAAATTTTTAACATTCCAGTTCCAATAAGCAGATCCTTGTGAGTCTGTTTTTTTGGATCCGAGAGATAATTTCTTGCTATCTTGAGTTAGAAATATTTCACAGATAGCACCTGGATTTGTTAGGCATTGAGATACTTCATCAAAATTGCTTCCATTCTGACCCGGATAATGATTACTCACAAAAGTACCAAAAGGAGGTATTATTATCGAAAGGTTGTTCGAGGCATTTGAAATCTCATTAGATATTGACTGGTTTTTCTGACTTGCCTGTAGGGTTATTTTTTTTATCGTATTGTTTTTAATATTCAAAAAAACCAAAACCATCAATACGATTACTATGAGTAGAATAAATAATTTCTTAATCATTTTTTTGTTTCTATGTTAATTCTTAATTTTAATATTTTAACACAATATCGATAATTTTGGTATAATCTAAAAGATGATAATTTGCATAATAGCCGGAGGGTCTGGAACGAGATTATGGCCTCTTTCTACCCCCGAATTTCCCAAGCAGCTCCTAAGCTTAAATGGAGAAAAAGATTCTTTATTGCAGTTAACTTATAATAGGGCTAGAAAGATCACCTCTAAAATATTAATTGTCACGGAAAATAGTCACATACATCACGTAAAGAAGCAACTTAGAGATCTACCCGACTCTTCTTTCATAGTTGAACCTGCAAGAAAAGGTACCGCAAATTGCATAGTTCAGGCATTGGTGCATATCAATAAAAATTATGATCACGACGAACCTATTGCATTCATACACTCAGATCACTACATTAGAGACAATGATGGTTTTGTTAAAACACTTAAAGATGCTGAGTATATTTCTCGAAAAAATAAAAAAATTATATTAATAGGAGTTGAGCCCGATTTTCCTTCCACGGGCTTTGGATATATAGAAAGAGGAGATATTGTAGATGCCAAGGGTGCCTTATATAAGGTGTCTTCATTCAAGGAAAAGCCAGATCTTAATACTGCTTTAAAATATTTAAAAAGTGGTAGATATTTATGGAATTGCGGATACTTCGTAGGTAGCTATAATGTATTTGAGAGTAAAATGAGCACATATAGCCCAGATCTAAATGGGGTTCTTAATAGATTAAAAAAATTAAATAAGGATGAATTTAACAAACAATACTTAGAATTGAGCTCAGATGCCATTGACTATGCTTTAATCGAAAAAGTTAAAGATCTTGAAGTAATACCAGCACAATTTGATTGGATGGATTTAGGAAGCTATAAAGATCTTGCTAAGGCTGCAGATGTTGACGAGAAGGGAAATTATATAAATGGTGAAATATTTGAGGAGGAAGTAGAGAATTCTTATGTGGTTAATAAGGAAGACAAGCCCATTGTGGTGATCGGCGTCAATAATCTAGCCATAATAAATTCCAAAGAGGGTATACTAATAACCAGAAAAGACTTATCTCAAAAAGTAGGAGATATATCCAAGGAAATAAAGAAAGGTAATTAGATGAAGAAAGTAATTGCTTTTGATTTAGATGGCACTCTAGCTCCAAGCAAGTCCCCATTGCCAGACAGGATTGCAATGTTAATAACCCAGCTTCTTAATAAATTTCATGTATGTATAATTTCTGGAGGAAATTTTTCTCAATTTGAAAAGCAACTGCTCTCGAATCTCAAACTAGACAATAAACAATACAAGAATCTTCATTTAATGCCCACCTGCGGAACAAAATATTATATATTTGAGAATAACAAAAAATGGAAAAAGATATACTCGGAAGACATTCCCGCCTCAGACAAAATTAGAATTAAGAAGGCTTTGCTAGATTCATTAGAAAAATTTGGATTTAGAGAAGATAAAGTATATGGTGAATTGGTTGAAGATAGAGGAAGTCAATTGACTCTCTCAACGCTCGGCCAAGATATTGTAGAAGTATTAGGATCCAAGGGAGTTATGCTTAAGGAGCAATGGGACCCAGATAGTTCTAAAAAAAATAAAATACGTGACTTTGTGGCAGATTTGATACCAGATTATGAGGTTAAAGTAGGTGGCCTTACAAGTATTGACGTGACTAGGCCCGGAATAGATAAGGCATATGGAATGAGAAAACTCATGGATTATCTTGAACTAGATAAAGATAAAATCCTATTTATTGGAGACAGATTAAAAGAGGGTGGTAATGATTTTCCAGTTAAAGCGATGGGAATTGACAGTATAGAGATTAGCGATTGGCATCAGACAGCTATTGCAGTAGAGGCGATTATACATTTAGCGGACTAGCTAAAATCCATTAGGATTATTTTTCTGCCATCTCCAAGCGTCCTCAACAGCTTCTTTTACTCCGAGATTTGGAGACCATTTTAGCTCGGCCAGCATTTTAGAGTTATCTGCATAGCATATTGCTATGTCTCCATTTCTTCGTTCAGTTATTTTGTATTTTACTTTATTACCAGAAACTTCTTCCAGATATTTTATAAGTTCTAGTACGCTCGTACCCTTTCCAGTGCCTACGTTATATACCTGATGATTATTCTTCTTAAGCCCCTTTTCGAGAGCTATAATATGTGCCAATGCAAGATCAATTACGTGTACATAGTCTCTTACACCAGTCCCATCTACAGTTGGGTAGTCATTTCCAAATATATTCACATGCGGAAGAGTGCCTATGGCAACTTTTGTGAGGTACGGTAGTATGTTGTTGGGTTTCTCTGAAGGATCTTCACCTATAAGTCCACTTTTGTGTGCTCCAATAGGATTAAAATACCTCAACGAAGTTATCTCCCAGTTGTTGTGTGTATCGACAAGATCCTGCAACATGCATTCAATAATATACTTTGTTCTTCCGTAGGGATTTGTAGTGTTCAATAAAGAACTTTCTTTTATGGGAACTTTTTTGGGGATACCATAAACAGTTGCCGAAGAACTAAATATTAATTTTTTAACGTTAAATTCATCCATGGCTTTAATGAGATTTATTGTTGAAATAAGATTGTTCTCGTAATATAGAATTGGTTTTTCAACCGATTCTCCTACAGCTTTTAATCCTGCAAAGTGTATTACAGCATCAATTTTATGATTAATGAATATTTTTCTTAAGGATGAATAATCCAATAGATTTTTATTGTAAAAGTAAACCTTTTTTCCAGTAATTTTTTCTATTCGACTTAGCACTTCAACCTTTGAGTTGGAGAGATTATCTATAACTATCACATCATAATCCTTAAGTAGAAGCTCTACTATTGTGTGACTACCTATGTAGCCCGCCCCTCCGGTTACCAGTATCTTCATTGTGGTATATAACCATCCAATTTTTTTAGTTCTCGCATGAAAGACTCCTCTGAATGTTTATATGAAATCTTTTTGAGTGATATTTCTGACATTTTTCTGCTTAGATTTTCGTTGCTATGAATTTCTAGAATAGCATCTACATATTCCGATGCGTTATTGAAGTCTTTAATAAGTCTACCATTTTGATCGTCTACTACCTCCTTTACTCCGCCAACATTAGAGGCTACGATTGGCAAGCCTACGGACATAGCTTCTAAAATAGTATTTGGTAATCCCTCGTACTCACTAGTTAAAAGATATACACTTCCTTGGAATTTTATATCATAGAACGACCTAAAGCCTCCGAGATAATTAATATTTTTATTCCCTTTAATCTTTTCAATGAACCCATTATCTTTATCCAGCACATAATCTCCGGCAATATTAATAGCAAAATTAATGCCTCTTCGGATTAATTCATCGTATATTTTAATTATAATTTCTGGGTTCTTCTGTGAGTCCAGTCTACCAGCCCACAGTATATCTAAACGATCAGAAGTATATTTGAATTTATTGACATTTTTTATGTTTTTAACAGGTTGATACATGCATCTTAATATTTTCTTCGGTATCCCATAGTTACTACTCAGGTCTTCTAGGTGGGTATTATTGTCGCTCATGTAAGCTGTTATATCATTATATATTTTAGGTAGAATGAATGAGTATGAATAATAATTGCCGTCGCTTAGTTTTTCTATCGTAAATGAAGTAGCGAATATTTTTGCATAAAATGATAATTGCTTGGAATATTTCTCTAGCAATTTGAAGCCTATGTGGCTATGTAAAACATGTACGCTCTTGGGGCCTGTGTTAATTATTAGCTTACTTAATAGATAAAGTTGATCATCCATAGGAGTGTCTATTAATATATCTTGAAGATTTATTATGTCTATATTATGCATAGTTTCATTAATAACATCTGATTGACTACCATTAGCTGTGCATATCAGAAGTATTTGTAGTTTGCTGTTTATTTTAATTAATGATTCTATGTAATTCATCGTCACTAATGTGGTGCCACCAATTTTTAAATCTGGCACAATAATCGCAATATCGTAATTGTCTTTTATCATTTTACAAATATTAAAGTAAGTAACTCCAAGAATAAAATTTCTATTAATATCTTCCTTATATACTCCTATTGAATTTGGTGAGAAAATATTTTTGTAGTATTTTGTAGTATTTTGCCATTTTGAATTAATTTCTTTGGATTTTAATATCTCACTGAAAATGGATTCATTATTGCTGATAGAAGGGTAACTGATTTCTAGTCCTCTATACTTATTTATTATTTTTATGAAATTTGATGGAATGAAGAAATTATTTTTAGGAATAATAGAACTAGAGGAATTTCCTTGATAAGATAAAGATTTATTAGAAAACCTTTTTTGATAGAAAAATATAGTTGAAGGAACTATAAAATGTTCATATGATAGATTTATTGTTCTACAATTCCAGGCCCAGTCTTCATAGGCGAATCCTCTTCCTATAGATCCAGTAGCTTCATACTGAACTTTAGTAAAAATCTTTCTTCTAGAAAAACTCATGGATCCCCAGATGTTTTTCCCAACCATGAAAATAGGATTTCCCTCGCGGCTAGTAATATTGTGTTGCTGCCATGCGTATCCTAAATCGCCAAAGCAAATATATGCCTGAGGATGTAGAATAATATTATCTCTTTTGCTTTCGTGATAGTAATTATAAGCAGTAATTAACCATGAATCTTCTAGTATATCGTCGCCGTCTACAAAGTTCATATATTTACCCAAAGATGTTTCGGTTCCCTTATTTCTAGCTAATCCTAAATCGCCAAATTCTGTTAGTATCAATTTACTTACAATTTTATTTCTTTTTCTTAATGCTCTAGCTACATCTTTAGTTTCAGCATCTCCTTTATCTACAATAATAAGTACTTCATGAGTTATATTATTTTTTTTAAGTATTTCAGAATTTCTCAATATAGAGTTAAAAGTAGGAATACATGTAGAGCCCTCTGTGTGTAAATTTAATACAATGCTTATTTCCATATTTGTTTATTTATTTTCCTAGGAATTATAATAATTTTCTTCAAGATTATATTAATAAAAGGTAGTTTAGCCAGAATATTTCGTGCTCTTATAGCATTTCTTACAGTAAAGCTATTTAATAATTTCAAATTTCCGTCATTGGCAATCGCTAATTCTTTATGCATGTTATGAAAATGATTGTAATCCCGCATTAAATTTCGATTTTCTTCTTCTAGTCTAATTTTTCTTTCTATAAGAGTATCGATTATTAAATTCTTTTGAGACAATTCGCCCTTAAGAAAGAAAACATTATTTTTAATTTCCTCAAATTCAATAATCTTATCTATACCAGAACTAATTACATCAAGCTTATTAATGATTATATCTCTACCCATTTACTAATATTATAACGATATTTAAGTATTTACATAGCATTAAAATAAAAACTATGTCTTATTTGCGATTAGTCTATTTGATTTTTGGTTTAATAATAATGATTATTTTGAAATGCCTTAAATCAGTATTTTGTGTTTGCGAATAAATTAAATTTATTCTACAGTAACACTTTTAGCTAGATTTCTTGGCTTATCAATATCTCTACCCAAAGACTCCGCAACATAATAAGAGAACAAATGAAGCGCAACGCAAACCAGAATAGGTTGAAGCTGTTCTATTGTGCTAGGAATAAAGATATTGTCATCACTTAGCTTGCTAATATTTCTATTTCCTTTTGTTGAAATTGTAATAATCGGACCTTTTCTAGCTTTAATCTCTTCTATATTAGATTTAACTTTATCTAATAATCTGGAATCAGTAGCTATAGCCATAGTGGGGAAGGACTCATCTATTAATGCGAGTGGTCCATGTTTCATTTCTCCTGCGGCATAACCCTCGGCATGTATATAAGATATTTCCTTTAGTTTTAGAGCTCCTTCGAGAGCACTAGGATAATTGTAGCCACGTCCAATATATAGAAAGTCTTTATAGTCTTTGTATTTATTGGCTACTGTTTTAATTTTGTCGGAGCTTTCTAGAATTTCTTCTACTAATTTAGGCAGTTTATCTAGCTCTTTAATTACTTTTTTATTTAATAATCCTTTACTCTTGCTTAGTCTAAGGGCTATTAAGGCCAGTACTGTGGTTTGTGCTACAAAGGCTTTGGTACTCGCTACAGCCTTTTCAGCTCCAGCGTGGCAATAAACTCCTGCATCAGTCATTCGAGCTATACTGCTTCCTATTGCATTAACTACCCCAAGTCTGAGAACTCCATATTCTTCCACTTTCTTAAGTGCTGCGATTGTATCGGCTGTTTCACCAGATTGTGACACTGCAATTACTACGGTGCTTCTAGAAATAGGTTCATTACGGTACTTAAACTCACTTGCAAGTTGTACTTCAGTTGGGATACCAGCTATTTCTTCTATTAAATATTCACCAACTAAGCCAGCATAGTAGGAGGTTCCACATGCAATGATTATTATTCTATCAATATGTTCAAGTTGTTTCATTACTGAATCAAGACCACCTAACTTTACAGTACCTTTACTTACATTTATTCTTCCTTTTAGTGCAGTTTCAATTGTCTTAGGAATATCGTGAATTTCTTTTATCATAAAGTTAGGAAATTTTCCTAGGCTACTTTCTTCACTCACATATTCAAGTAATTCGAAATCACTCTTGGAGGCCTTATTACTTCTTAGATTTTTAACTTTTAGCCCTTTATCGCTCACAATAGCAATATCATAATCCTCTAAGAACCTTACTTTATTTGTTTGCTCGATTATTGCAGCAGGATCCGAAGCTATAAAATATTCCTTATTTTTATTACCTATTACTAAAGGACTTCCCAGTCTAGCAATATATATATTCCTTGGATTTAGGGTGCTAATCATCTCGATGGCATATGCCCCCTGAAGATCTTTGATTGTAAGTTCAAATGCTTTTTCTAGATTATTAATTTTATTGTAATAATAGTCTATTAGGTGAGGGACGACTTCGGTATCGGTTTCACTTTCAAATATATAGCCATTTTTAATTAATAAATCTTTAATTTCCTGATAGTTCTCGATAATTCCATTATGTACAACAAAGATAGACCTAGAAGTATTAAAATGTGGATGGGCATTCGCTACAGTTGGTTTACCGTGAGTAGCCCAACGAGTATGTCCAATTGCTAGACTATATTTATTACTACTTTTCTTTAGGCTTTTTTCTAGTTTTGAGACCCTACCAACTTTTTTATCAATTAAAATACCTTCAATATCTATTGCTGCGATGCCTGCTGAGTCATAACCTCTATATTCCAATTCTTTAAGTCCAAGCAATACAGACTTAATACCATCTTTTTTTCCTAAGTATCCTACTATTCCACACATATTATTTAGATACCTTACCTATGAAGTTTTTAATCTTAATCTTGAAATTATTTATATCAAAATCTGATGCACTATTAGATATTTTAGAATAATTAAACCTAGTTGATAGCAATCTTTCTATTGCATTCTTTAAGCTATCCTCACTCTGCTTATCGAAAAAGACTCCATTTGCTCCTTCTTTAATATAGTCTAGTGCTCCACCTTCTTTTAAAGCTACAACTGGAGTTCCGGCCGACAATGCTTCAACCGCTACTATTCCAAAATCGTCTTTATTTGGGAATATGAAACCTAATGCTGATTTAAATTGATCCCTGACTACGCTGTCACTGGCTTGAGTTAGGAATATTACATTTTTATCTGCTATTTTCTCTAGCTTCTTATGTTCAGGTCCATTGCCAATAACAACTAAAGGAATCTTAAGCTCATTACAAGCCATAATGGCTAGATCGAATCTCTTGTAGGGGGTTTGTCTGCCGGCAATTACGAGTCCATGTCTGCTCTCATTATGTAATCCTTTGAATCTTTCAGTGTCTACTGGAGGGTGAATTACAACCGAATTTCGTTTATATATCTTTTTAATATTTTCTTTTGAGTAATTAGAATTAGTGATTATATAGTCTGGTCGTTTAGCGGCCATTTTATCCCATTGTTTAAGCGGTTTTTCTAAAACTTTGAAGCCTAATCTAGCCAACCAGTTAAGTCCTATTGGAAAACCAGGATTTTCAACATATTCTTTTTGTCTAATCCAGTAATAATGAGTAGGTGAGTGCATGTAGCAAATATGTACAGTATTTGGTCCAGTCTTAATTCCTTTAGCTTCTGCGCCACTACTTGATATAACTAGATCATATTCACTTAGATTCAATCTAGAAAAGGCAATAGCTCTTAATGCTGGGAGAAACTTTTTTAGACTTTTTGGTAATTTCTGTAGCCATAAAGTTCTTACATCTGCATCCTTAAACCAATCTATTTTAGATGAATCATACTGAGATGTATAAATAGGTGCATCTGGATACATCTGATGAAGTGCAAGAACGACTCTTTCAGCTCCACCAATTCCTGTGAGCCAATCGCAAACTATGGCTACTTTCATTTCGCACCCTTATGAAAAAGCACCACAGTAATAGTTCTAGCTAGAATTACTAAGTCTCCAAAGAATGTCCAATTCTGAACGTAATACAGGTCTAGTCTACGTCTTTCCTCGAAACTTATGTCTCTTCTTCCAGATATTTGAGCAAGACCCGTAAGACCGCTCTTAACGGCTAGTATTAAATTCTTTTTGTTGTACTGATCCATCTCATAGGCTTCAATTGCTCTAGGACCGACTAGGCTAATATCTCCTTTTAGAACATTAAGAAACTGAGGAATTTCATCCAAGCTAGTTTTTCTTAATAATCTACCGAATTTTGTAAACCTCGGATCTTTATCTAGCTGATCACCATTTTCTCTATAAACTTCAATGAGATTTGGTTTACCCATTTTCTCGAAAGCTTCTTCCGGGCTAAGGCCGTTATATGCCTGCTTTATGGTTCTGAATTTATATATAGCTGTTTTTTCTCCATACCTCGTTAATCTCTTGGGCTTAAATAGAATAGGACCTTTATGATCGGTTAATTTAATGATTACGGCAATAATTATCATGAATGGAAGAGATAGTAAGCTTAGTGCTAATCCGAATAATATATCCATAACTCTCTTAACTACTCGTCCCCAGCCAATTAATGCGGTTTGCTCAACTGCAATAACCGGTACTGAATAGAGTAGATCTACATTAATGTTTCCGGTAAATAACTCTGAATTACCGGGAACAAATCTGTATGCTATATGGTTTTCCTGAGCAAAAGTTAATATCTCATCATTGTCTTTAGGGTTCGCAAATAGTTCAGTCTGAATAATGGTGTGGAGGGAATTCTTATCCAAACTATCCATAGCGGATTTGAAGCTTTTGTAGAATTTTAGATTAGTTTTAAAATCTTTATCACCAACTATACCAGCAATTTTATAGCCAGTATTAGCAGTTGGATTAAGAGCGTGTATTAGGGATTTAGTAGTTTCATTGTTTCCTATAATGAGAGCTGTATTTATTCCAATATTATATGAGTATAGATATCTTTGAACGGATTTCGCTATAGTTCTAAAAAATAGAACGGATAGAAAAGAGAATAAGAAACCATATATCGCCACTAATCTAGCTGGGAATATTGTGACATTAAAAATGTAGCTATAGCTTATTGCGAATAGTATTCCAATGAAGCCCCCTAGTAGTAATCTAGAAGACTCTGAGAATCTATTGTTATAGAACTTTTCATTATAAAGACCAAGTAGCGCGAAGATTGCTAACCAGAAAGGAAGCAAAATAAATAGAAAGCCTAGAAATTGTCTTGAAGTAACATATGTATTTAGTACTTCATGAGATAGAGATACTCTAAGTATGTAGGCAAAAGATAATCCTGCTATAAGAAAAATCGCGTCACCGACTAGCAGACATACCTTATATATAGTTGAACTGTTGTTTCGCATATTTTTAAGTTGGGTGCCCTTAAGTAGATATTATATCTTAATTTATCAAATAATAGGGGGTTTAATATTAATAATAAGCGTTATAATTAACTATTAGATGATTGAAAAACTAACAAAAACGAATCTTTATTTAGCTCTCGCATTACTAATATATGTACCATTTCATGCAATTTTGAGCATTTGGGCATCTTCAATCTTCGGACATTACACCCTAGCTAGGTTATTTGAAGAATATATTTTAGGAGTGATGCTACTAATAGGAATATATTTGTTCATTAAAGACTTTAAAGATCAGAAGAAGCTTTTTAAAGATAAATTAATAATTCTGATGGTTTCATATCTTGCATTAATTCTAATATATTCCAAAGTAGGATATATGAGTGGCGCAGTGAATCTAAAGGCTAGTTTATATGGGATACTGCTCGACACCAGATATCTAATATATTTTTTAATTGTTTATCAAACAATTTATCTTTTTAATAAGTTAAATTTAAAAAACAAAATAGATATATCTAAGATAATTATGATTCCAGCTTTTATTGTTATAGCTTTTGGTTTATTGCAGGTATTCGTATTGCCTTATAATTTTCTATCTCACCTTGGTTATTCTAAAGAAACGATACTTCCTTATCAGACAATCAATAATAATCTTAAATATATAAGAATAATGTCTACATTGAGAGGATCAAATCCTCTAGGAGCATATTTAATATTCTCAATAAGCTTCTTATTTATAAGACTGCTTAATAATAAAAAGGATTATAAGAACTATATTTATATTCTAGCCAGCCTTGTTGTCTTATATTTCAGTTACTGCAGAAGTGCAATACTTGGTCTAATATTCAGCATTGCTGCAATATATTATTTAAATATTAAGAATAATAAAATGAAGAGGGTTTTTGAACTCTGTGTAGTTTTAATAGTAATAGTGTCGTCTTTAAGTTTCGTAGCATTTAGAAATAATGCATATTTCCAAAACATAGTATTTCATACACAGAAGAATTCAACAGTTAAGTCGACTTCCGACCAAGGACATAGCAGCGCACTTTTATCTGGAATAAAAGAAGTAATTCGTCACCCACTTGGAAACGGAGTGGGCTATGCTGGACAAGCTTCCATTTATAATTACCATCCTGCTGTTATAAGTGAGAACTACTTCCTTCAAATTGGGGAGGAGACGGGAGTAATAGGACTACTACTATTCATAGCAATAATAATTTTAATGTTATTCAGACTTTATAAAAATAAATCAGATGATTTCAGTAAATTAATGTTCGGATTGACCTTGGCTATGATCACAGTTTGTATGCTCTGGTTTGCACTTAGCGATGAAACACTTTGTTTCATATTTTTCGGGTTATTAGCAGTTGCCCTAAGTAAAAAAAGAATTAATCTAATTAAAGAATAAGCATGGAAAAAGATATATCAATAAATCAATCGAGTGTAAGACCAACTAAGAAACAATTTGAGATCTTAGAATTTATAGAAAAATTTATAAATGAACATGGATATAGTCCTAGCTATAGAGAAATTATGTCTAGCTTAAACTACACTTCAGTTTCGACAGTAGCGATGCACGTTAACTCGCTTCTAAAAAGAGGTCATTTAATAAAGCGAGAGCACTCAGCTAGATCAATTGAGATTGTTAACAAGACAGAAAACACTAGAGTTAAGAGTAATTTAATTACTGCAGGACAAGAGAAGTGGTTAGTGGACAGAATCGAATTAAAATTAAAAGAAGTTAGTGAATCCAAAGAAATAACTAAAACCAAAATAGAAGAACTATATGTTCTAAGTGCAGCGCTTAGAATCTTAAATATTGAAGGTGCTGCAAACAGTATCAATAGTAAAATATCAGAATTAAAAGCAAGACTAGACAACAAAGAATAAATATTTTGCATTAATATTCTAATGGTTCTAGAATAAAGATATTAACAATTGAGTGCTGGAATCAGGTTAAAATCCTGAACTGTGCCGCAACGGTGTGGTTGATTAAATCAACTAAGTCCGATACAGCTTCTGTAAAGTATCTTTCGAGCAAGAGATAAAAAATGAGCAAATCTTAACCCTCGATAGAAAAGAGGGTTTTTTGAGTGAATTATTAATCGGGATAGAATCAGAGAGAAGATCTAGTACTTTTTTTGATGTTTTAGATAATCCTGAGATCCTCAGAGTATCCGAAGAATCATACTCAGCTGCTTTATCAATAATGGCCTTAAATAGAATGAGATCCGCTGTAGAGGACTGTAGTGAAATACTTTTACCGATCGATGTCATGTCTTCTACCAGAAATAAGTTCGAAGTGGAGAGTGCGCTCGGTATTGGATCATTAGATTACCTTATCGCTGAAGACTTGCAAGAACAAGACTCTATGAGATTAATAGATGAAGTAGTGAATGCAAAAACATTTAGACTAAGAGACTCTATATTTCAATCTTTTGATTATGAAACTAGAGATTACACAACTTCAGGTAAATCACACAGAGAGATGGTTAGAAGAGGGCTTAGTCCGTACTGTAATGATGAAGAAAGAGTAATTAGACAAATAGAATTCACTGAAGAAGAAATTTGCGCCAGCGTGCAAGAAGAATTTGAAGCTAATGGACTTAGTCTAATTAATATAAAAGAATGTCCAAACTGGGCAAAAGAAGCTCATCAAAAAGGGGAGAGTAATACTGGAGGCTATGTGCCTTCTGAAAATAAATTCGTTATACAGACATTTAAATTTGTTGAGGGTGGCAGAATTTATCAACAAGCATCAATACCAGGCAATATAATTTCTCACGAAGATATTCTGGATCTACTAGGTGAATTATCTGGAAAACAGATTGAAGGAGACGTATTAGATGTAAGACGTATGTTTTTCGGTTCAGACTTAGACATAAAAGGAATAATAGAATTACTAGACCGCAAAGCTTCAGATAGAGTTGGTGAAAATATATATCTAGGAGAAATTAGTATCGAACAAGATTACGACAATATCGAAGAATTCAATAATATAAGTTCCGATCAACTAAAAATTTTAACCAAAAAAGTAGTAAGTAAATTAGATCAAATGCATAAAGAAAAGATCAATCCTTTGACGGCTAGTACGGTACTAGATAATTATCTATCAGACTTAATATTTAATGATTTCAAAAAAGACACTAAAATAATTGGCGGAACCTTCGGTGTATTAATTTCTGAATTAATTCTAATGAATGAAAATATGAATAGAGACAATCTTCCAAGAGTAGAATACTGCGGTGCTGGCAGTTGTGGAATAGATTTTACTGATCAGTTAAGCAAGTCGGCAATTACCGCTAAAGAAAGTGGACTAAAGGGGGATATCGGGTATTTCAAGGACGGTATGTGCGGCAAGTGTAATTCTAAGGGATTTTACGTTGGGGACAATGGTAAGTTTTGTGATCGCTGTGGAGCAGTAGATATTATTAAGTAATCTATTTTTTTCACTACAACCCAATACTCGTTATATTTGAATATCTTTCCCGCAACTACCAGTAACACCACATCCAATATCCAGAGTCTTACCTAGATTTAATGACCGAAGTTTATGTCTATACGATGCTTGTATGTCTTTGTATTTCTTCCATCCACTTTGTGATTTATTCAGTGCGTGCGCATAATTTTAATTCTTTGTATCTAGGAGTTTTTTATTTACATGTATTTTAGTAAATATTCTAACTAGTTTAAATTTATAAATAAAATAATAAAAGATAACCGCTAGCTTCACTTTTAGAAGTTCGTTTATTGGTGGTAAGAAAATATTTCTTATATTTAATAAATTATTGTCTTTTAGATAATTGAATAGCTCTTCATAACAATGAGCATAGTTATTTTCAGAAGTATTACGTCCATTTATTAAATAAAAACATGCTGTTCTTAATATAAAGTATTTATTTATATTCCTAATTTCGTTTATATCTTTTAAGAGCTTAATGATATGTTTAGAATTATTTCTATCTAGATTCGTTTGAACTGAATTAGATACAGATAATTCATTAAAGTACCAAACATAAGAAGAGTCTTTAATAGTTTTTATTTTTTTAGACTTAGATATTTCACTTAGTATAAATACTATATCCTCACCGATAATATTTTCCGAGAACAGTATGTTGTTCTTCAAAAGAAATTCTCTTTTATGAATCTTTCCCCAACCAGTAGGGATTAGATATTTATCATATTCAGAATTTCCAAGCTCCAATTCCTTTAATATACTTCCTTTTGAATCTATTCTTTTGTATCCTCCGTAGACTGCATCAAAGTCACCCTTTTTAATTTCTTTTATATATTTATCCAAGAAACCTTTTTCTAAATAATCATCCTGATCCATAAATACTAGATATGTAGATTTACTTAGATAAATTCCTTTATTTCTAGTTTTGGCTACACCTAGATTTTCTTCATTTATTATAATTTTAATATTTGTATGTATCTTTGAAAGTTTGCGAATTACTTCTAAGGAATTATCTTTAGAGCAGTCGTCAATAACTAATATTTCAATATCTTTATATTTTTGATTAAGTACACTTTTAATACACCTATCTATAAATTTACCCCCATTATATACGGGAATGATTACCGAAATTTCACTCATTGTATTTATTTTATATCAATTGCAAGACTAAGGTTCTATTATTAGTAATAAATTGATAATATTCCTCATAGATGAAGATAGGAATAATAATAGTTTGTTACGATAATGCAGTGAATTCAGCTAAGCTGATCAGTCAATTAATCGATGAAATAGATCCGAAAGACAAATTAGTAGTTATAGATAATAATCCGAATCATAAAAATTTATATAATCTTAAAAGTTTCAGTAGAATAGATTATTTAATAAAAAATAAAAATGTAGGGTTTGGAGCCGCCTGTAATCAAGGAGCAGACTTAATTAAGACTGATGTTGATGCTTATTTATTTTTAAACCCAGATACCTTAATAGAAAAAGGATCCATAGAAAAATATAAGCAAGTTACTAAAGATTATTCTGCCTATATGGCCAATTTATTAACTAAGAATAATTTAATAAATAATGACGGCAGTATTGTTCATATATCAGGACTATCATGGTCTGGTAATTACTTAAATAGATTTTTTAAAAATACTAATAATAAATATAGAAGTATCAATTATGCTTCAGGAGCATGTCTGTTTATTTGGAAAAAAGATTTCTATGATGTTGGTAAATTTTATGATGAATATTTTTTGTATTACGAAGACACAGATCTTTCTTCAAGATTAATCCTGAATAAAAAGAAAGTCGGTTTAATAAATGATGCAGTTGTCTATCATGATTACGATAGTAAAATATCTGATGTTAAATATTTAAATATTCAGAAGAATAGATACTTGTATATTTTAATTAATTGGCCAATAAAAATATTAATATTACTTTTACCAATTATATTAATAGTCGATTTAATGTTAATATCTCATTCATTAATAAGTCATAAATTTAAATTAAAAATTCGAAGTTATTATGAGCTTTTTAGAATAATCCCTAAAATATATATCCTTCGAAAAAAAACTATGAAATTAAAGAAAATTAACTCAATAGAATATTTTAAAACTCTTGATCCTAAAATAGATACTAGTTTAATCCCTCAATTCTTCGGAATTAAATTATTCAATAGATTTTTCGTCATATACTGCAAAACAGTAGAAAAATTATTAGATTAATATATATAAATACATATTAAGTTATATAATTGTTTTATAGTCTATGAAAAGAGTTAATAAAAAATTACTAATTATAGTTCCTGCATTTAATGAAGAAAAAGTTATTGAAGAAACTCTAAAACAAATTAAGAAAGAAATAAAATTAATAAAGAATATTAAAACCGACTTATTAGTGGTTAATGATGGATCTAAGGATAATACTAGAGTTCTATCGAAGAAACACGCTAAGGAGGTAAGTCATTTAGTAAATATGGGTAGTGGAGCAGCCACGAGAACGGGCCTTAAATACGCTAAAAGAAATAATTACAAATATGCCATAACTATAGATGCTGACGGCCAGCATTCGCCTAAGGATATGTTAAAAATTATTAATAATTTAATAAAAACAGACAACGATCTTGTCATAGGAAGTAGGCTTATTAATTCGAGTGGAATGCCTCTAAATAGAATACTTGGCAATAATATATTAAATTTTATTACTAGAGTTTTGCTTGGAGTTAGAGTTACGGATTCACAATCTGGTCTAAAGGGATTTTCTAGAAAAGCTATAGATACCATAGAAATAAAAACTAATGGATATGAATTTTGTGCAGAAATAATATGGAAAGCTAGTAAGAATAATTTAATTATTAGTGAAGTTCCAATTAAAGCTATCTATACGGAATACTCAAAAGCTAAAGGGCAAAGTAATATTAATGCTCTGAGAATAATTAAAAGTATAATAGTTCAGAAGATCAAGGAAGTTTAACAATGTTTTTTACGAAATATAATTTATTAATAATATTAAGTAGCCCAATCCTTATGCTATTTATTTTACGTATCTACGATAATTATAAGAGAAAAAGAATTAGTTTAAGAGCCAGTATATTACTCGGCCTATTCTGGATGATTCTATTAACGGGAGTTTTGTTTAATAAATTAATATTCGAGTTAATACTAAGATCTAAACTTAGCGATAGTACTCCATTAAGTCTTTATGACATGATTCAGATTGTTGCAATCATATTTTTAATATATGTAGCATTTAGACAATCATTTAAAATTGAAGATCTTAGAGAAAAGATAACTAAAATTAATGAAGAAATAGCGTTATATAAAAAAGATTAATAATTAGGGCAGAAATAATAATTACTAATATTTATTTTTTGATTATCGTTAGACTTAGTATTATCTAATAAATAAGTAGCGTCTTGGCCGATATATAGCAGTATCGGTGCGCCATTGGCCAACTTCTTATTGATGTCGACAGTAATTTTGGAGCGCTTATTTATGAATTTTGCAATATCGGAATTAATATATTGATTTGCTTTTAAGATATATGCCTGATTGCTACTCAATTCGGACATTGCCCAATTTCCCTTTAAAGTAAGGGCATAAGCCATACGGTTAGATTTAAAAGTATCCTCACCACCACAATTTTCGATAAAAGCTATATTACCTTGTTCTTTATTTTTAATCCAAGCTTCAATATCGTATGCAGTTTTGTTGCTTATATTAAGTCCTGTTACTAAAGACGAACTAATTTTCGTTCCATTACCGACACCGATATTTATAAAATAATATGAATTAGTATTAAAATAATCATTTCCACTAAATTCTATAGCTGAATTTGTTACAAAAAGTATTGATCCTATAAATACGTAATATAGAATATTCAATAATTTTTTTTCGTTAAATTTGAGTAAATTAACAATTTCTTTAACGCCTATAATAAAAAGTGGAAAAGCAATAAGCAGTAGTAGATATATATTTTTGTAATAATAATATTCTAGGTGATGAGGATTGGTAGTTAGTTGATACAATGCAATTATAAATGCCCATAATATTGCAGAGGTCAAGAAATTATAATAAATATCGTTTGCATTATTTTTTATTGATTTTTTGTATCCATAATATGAAATAAGACAGACCGGTATTATTGTAACTAAAGGAATTTGTATTATTCCACCTGGAACACTAACCGCAGACGCACCTTCACCTAATAGAATAAACATGAATATTAAAATGGATAAGATAATGAATAAATCAAGAGCTTTTAAATAAGTTTTATTAATCTTTTTTAAATCTAAATTGAACTGTTTTTGGGTAATGTATAGCGCTAGTAAAATTGGCGGAAGATAGAGGGTGTAGGTGAAGGATAGTGCAGCTATTAACAACCCTAAATATATTAAATATGAATTACTATATTTATTTGACAGTATTTTAATCGATAAAAATATAATGGGTACTATAAAAGTTAGACCTAATATATTAGGATAAAATCCATACATCAATAATGTTTGATAATAGTGGTAATAAGCAAAAAGAACGTAAGCAAATACAGTAGCTATAATCCACCAATTATTTAATCTAGTAAATTTATAAATTGAGAATATTAATAATGGGATTAGTAGCGAGAATATTATTAAGTTCGCCCATAGAAAAATGTCTAGGTGCCTTTTTATGTTCTGGAAGTTGTTAGAATGAATATTGTCTGTAAACAAGTATATTTGTGCTATCAAAAAGTGAACACCTTGCGGGTAGGGATTTGTTCCTTGAACATTATACTTAAGTTGATCCACATCAGATTTACTAAAAATGTAATGTCTAAGCGTATAAATTTCATTAGTTGCCGTTAAATGAGATATAGAATCACTGCCTCTGCCTACTTGTTCTATTCTATTTTTCATACTGTTTTGTGTGAGCAGGTATGTCCCCATCGAAATAGTCGTGAAGATTATTATTCCAAGAAGAATTAACTCTGAAATCGGAAACAATTTCCTAATATTAAGATCTAATTTTTTGTTATAAATTACCGCTGGGACAACCAATATTAATAATATTAATAAATCTATATATACATTAAATTTAATTCCCAAAAAATACAGTAAAATACCGGAAATTATTAGCAGGCTCGAGTATATTAATGAAGAAAAAATTAACCTAAGAATTAATCCAATTTCCTTAATTGGTAAAAACAGGGCAAAGATGAATATTAAGACTATAAGTCCAAATAACGGTTTAATTAGAATACTTAATAAAGAGATTATAAAAATTAAAGATAAAGTTTTTAATCTTTTAACTTTAAATATTCTATTATGCATCCTTATTTTTTAGTTTGAGTTATAGCGCCACCAGTTGTTGATTTGGTATTTGCAAGAGCGGCATCGATAAGTTTAGAAAAATCTTGCAAGGTATTATTTACTTGAATTTTTTTACCATTCAAGAAGAATGCAGGAGTTGAATCTACTTTCAGATTATTTCCAGCATTCTCATCTGCATTAATTAAGTTATTAACTTGATCAGAAGCATAAAGTTCTTGGAATTTGCTAGTATCTAGTCCGAGGCTTTTAGCGTACGAAACAAATACTGATTCAGGATTTTTTGCTCCTATCCAGGTTGGAGTAGATTGATTACTGCTGTTATAAATAACATTTTGTTGATATAGGATATCGTTCATTTCCCAGAACTTACCCATAAGACCTGCCGCTTCTGCAGCCCTTGCAGCCGCGAATGAATTTTGGTGAATAGAGGTTAGAGGGAAATTTCTAAATTGAAAAGTAATTTGAGTGCTATATTTCTTAGCTACTTCAGTAACGGTAGATGCATACTGGCCGCAATAAGGGCATTGGTAATCACCGTATTCAACTAGACTGACGCTGCCTTGCCCTTTAACGTGGTTGGTTGGTTTCGCATCTTTAGTTGAAGTTTTATTGCCGAAAGTAACTATGCCTATAAATACTCCCAGTATTACTATTACTATAATCCAAAATTGTTTAGTCATTTTATTCCTCTATTTATTCTCAATATTATACATTAGTCTTGTGTGAAGTATTTTATACTTTAATTACATAATGATTAAGGTTAAGATAATTAATATATGACTTTATTATTTACTTTTATTTTTCTACTACTAACTCTCGGCGGAATAGATATTCTAAAATCATATCGACATTACTCCAGAAAAGAATTAAAGGCTAGAAGTTTAGAGGGGGACGCATTAGCTTCTAAACTATATTTAGTTTCTTCATATCAAGAATCTTTAGATTTATTCTTGTATTTATTGATAGCTCTATTTTTCACTATTACATTCTTCTTACTAAATAGTCTTGTTCCGGCTTGGCTATCTTTTATCTTTTTATTCCTACTAGTTCTTCTAGCTTTTGTTTGGCTGCCCAACCTAAAAGCTACATACTTTGGTATTAGGGTCGCTAAGTTATTAGCTCGACCGATATCTTATGTATTAGATTTTGTTCATCCGTATTTATATAACCTTGCAGTATTTCTAAGAGCTAACTTTAAGAAGAATGAACATATCTATGATCTTAAAGATTTAAAGAATAAGTTAGACGACATCTATCACGATAAAAGAAGTGGAATTAAAAAAGAGCAAATAAAATTACTTACTAATGTGGTTGAAGGATTAGATATTGAAGTCGGAAAAATAGCCACACCTTGGAAGAGGTTGAAATTTGTATACCCAGAAGATATTCTTGGTCCAATTATCTTAAATGAAATGCATAAACGCGGACAAAAGATAATACCAGTAATTGATGATAAGAAAAATAAAGAATTAATGGGGCTAATTAATATAGAAAGATTTGATGTAAATAAGGATTCATCAGTAAAAAGTAAACTTGAAAGACCAATATTCTATATTGATGAAAATAGTTCACTTATAGATGCCTTTTTAACTTTTGCTGAGACTAATTATGCTGCTTTTGTAGTTATAGATTCCAACCAGAAAAATGTCGGTTTACTAACTTTAGGTGATCTAATGGAGAAAATTACAAAAGGACTTACTTTTGTAGCTCCTGAAGAAGAAGAAAATGAAAAAGTTGAAGAACTAGAAGTCAAAGAAGAAAATTAGCATCCTTAATCTATAAAAAGATGTTAAAATATATAAAATATGCGAATATTATCTGATCAATTAGAACATCAGGTGGGCAAAAAAGTTGAAGTAGCCGGCTGGGTTCAAACTAGGCGAGATCATGGTGGTTTAATATTTATCGACCTAAGAGACCACAAAGGATTACTTCAGCTCGTAATTCATCCAGATAAAAAGGATGTTTTTAAAATTGCCGAAGATGTTCGTGATGAATACGTTCTTAAAGTAATTGGTGAAGTTAAGAAAAGAGAAGATGGTCTGGAAAACGATAAAATTGCTAGCGGTAAAGTAGAGCTAGTAGTTGAGGAATTGGAAGTATTAAACAAGAGTGAAGCTTTACCTATTCAACCTTTTTCTGAAAATCAATCGAATGAAGAATTAAGACTTAAATACAGATACCTAGATCTAAGACGACCCCTTATACAAGACAGACTAAGAACTAGAGCTAAATTCAATTCATATATAAGAGACTTCATGGAAAAAAATGAATTTACTGAAGTAACTACTCCAATTATTGCCAACTCATCTCCTGAAGGAGCCAGAGATTTCTTAATTCCATCAAGAGTTCATCCTGGTAAATTCTATGCATTACCTCAAGCACCACAGCAATTTAAGCAGCTACTAATGGTTGGTGGAGTTAATAGATATTACCAATTAGCAGCATGTTTTAGGGATGAAGATCCTAGAAGCGATCGACTGTATGGAGAGTTTTATCAATTAGACCTCGAAATGTCATTTGTTTATGATGGTGAAGAAGTAAGAAAAACTGTAGAACCATTAATTACAGACCTAGTCACAGATTTTGCGGGAAAGAAGCTCCTATTTAAGGATGTGCCTAGAATTCCTTATGCAGAAGCTATGAATAAGTATGGCTCAGATAAGCCTGATTTAAGATTTGGTATGGAGCTCGTAGATTTAACTAGCACTCTTAAAGACAGTGAATTCGCAGTATTCGGCGGAGCAATAAAAGAAGGCGGAGTAGTTAAAGCAATAAATGTAAAAGGTGGAGCTAAATTCAGCAGATCAGATATAGATAAATACACAGAAATTGCTAAAGATGAAGGCGCAAAAGGATTAGCTTACGTACTCTATGATAAAGAATTAAAAAGTCCAATCCTAAAATTCCTAAGCGACACTGAAATTAAAGAAATCGAAAAACTTACAGACTTTGAAGACGGCGATGCCTTATTTTTTGCAGCAGATAAATTACCAAAAGCAAACGCAGTACTAGGCAAGCTTAGAAACTCATTCGGTACAGACATGAAACTAAAAGATCCTAACTTGATAGCTCTTGCCTGGATTACAGATTTTCCTTTTTACGAATGGGATGAAAAAGCTAATAAATTAGATTTTGGACACAACCCATTCTCTATGCCTAAGAATGGCATGAAAGCTCTTGAAGAATCTGATCCAACTAAAATCATAGCTGATCAATACGATATGGTTATGAATGGTTACGAAATATGTTCGGGTGGTGTTCGAAACCACAATCCTGAAATCATGTATAAGGTATTCGAAAAACTTAATTTTTCAAAAGAATATGTAGATTCCAAATTTGGAGCTATGATTAATGCTTTCAAATTCGGTGCACCACCACACGCGGGTTGTGCCTTTGGTGTAGATAGAATATTCATGGTTTTAATAAACGAAGACAACATTAGAGAGGTAGTCGCATTCCCAAAGAATGGATCCGGCGTAGATCTAATGATGGATTCTCCTAGTATTGTGGATCAAAATCAATTGAACGAACTTCACATAAAGCCAAAGTTCGACTAAATACAATATTCATTTAAAGTATTTATTTATTTGCAATTAGGTATATTATTGAATTAGAGGTAAATATGAGCAATTCATCTGACTTCGATAAAATACCAATTAGAGACTATTCGGTGGCTCATACTCCTATTCCTAAGAAAAGAAATAAACATAAGATACTAATAACCCTATTTGTAATAGTTTTAGTAATACTCGCAGCAATTCAGCTACTAGGAAGTAAACCTAAAACTAAAAAGCTAATTAACACCAATGTAGCTACAAGTAAAACTCAAGTAGTTACTACGCCACAAAGTAGTGCTAGCGGAAAAAGCAGTATCTATTCATCTGCTTATTACAACCTTACTGTAAGTATTCCAAATTCATGGACTGTTACTAACGATAATAAAGTCTCACTTACAGTAGTTTCTCCAACGCAGAATCTAACCGATACTAAAAACAATAAGGTATTAGGAAGAATTGTTCTAAGCGTTACTCCAACTGGACAGCCTCCAGCTGGACTTAAAGGTAAAGATGCAATGGAGGTCCTTCAGTCTGAAAAAGTAGTTTACACCCAGCCTACATCTTCGCAGCTGGGCCAAAGTTATATAAGTCTAGTGCAGTATCAAAGTACTTTATCTAGTAATGGCATAGATTCAGTAATTGTTACAGGAAATAGCGGTTATACTAAAGGTCAAATTGTTCCTTTTTCAAAATTAAATAGTCTAAATCCGACAATAGTTATATATTTCCAGTCTTGTGTTGATTCTAAATGTGCAGCTCCTACAAATCTAACAATTAATGATTCAATGTGGAGTGATAGTAATTTTAATACTACAATTCTAAATATCTTAAAATCTTTCTCCCTTTCGTAAACTTTTGACTAATATTTGCTAGAATATACATATAGGAAAGAGGTGGGATTAATTTGAATCCGAATAGGGAAAAATCCAAATATAACGCTATGGATGGCTTTGTTAAAAAAGAGCCTGTTTATCAGCATAGAAATACGCCTGAAGTAAATCATAAAAAAATTGAAAAAGTTGAAGAGGATTATTTAAAAAAAGAAGAAATAAACGAAGACCAAAAAACCAAGAACGCGATAGACGATATTGTTCTAAGCGAAAGCAATTCGCTGATGCAAATTGAAGATAAGAACATGGACAGTATTAGGAGAGGTGGAAAGAAACAGAAGTCTAAAATAGTTAGAATACTATTTAATAAATGGAACTTCATTGTATTAGGACTAATCCTAATTATCTTATTCGGCTTGCCGTATACGAGATACAAAATATTAGGGTTATATTTTAAGAATGACGTAACTATACAGGCAATTGACTCGGATACTAAAAATGGTATTAGTGGTGCTGTGGTTCGCGTAGATAATAAGAACTATAAAACTGATGTAAATGGAATTGTAGATATAAAACTTAATTTGGGTTCTCACAGTTTTAGTTTCAATAAACCATATTACGGACTAGTCCGAAGAAATCTATTTGTAGGATTTAATAAAAAACCAATATTAGTAGTTAATTTAAATTCTACTGGTAGATCGCTTAGCGTTGAGGTGGTGAATAAATTCAATTCTAAGCCTATTTCTGGTGCAGTAATTACAATTCTAGGATCAGATTATATAACTGACTCAAAAGGTAAAGTGAGAATGATTCTGTCTACTTCTAGTGAAAGTTATCCAGCTACAATAACTGCAAAATCATACGTAAACACTACCGCCACAATAATCCAAAGTATTAATGGAGCTATGAATGTAATTACTATGGTTCCGAATGGCAATATCTTCTATTTAACTAACCAAAACAATAAATTAAACTTAATGAAATCTAATCTAGATGGATCTTCTCCGAGCGTAGTTGTTGCTCCAACTGGAAAAGAAAATATTAACACTTCACATATTTATCAGTCCCTAGATAATAAGTATCTAATTCTATTCACAAATAGAGGAGGAACTAACAATCAATTGTATTCAGTATCGGTAAACACTGCTCAACTAAATGAATTCGATAATGGTTCCGATTTAATTACGCCAATTGGTTGGGTGGGGGACTATTTCTTCTATGACTCTATATCCTCAAGTTTATCAAACAGTTCCGCAGGCTATGAGCAAATAAAGATGTATGACGCTGCTTCTTCCAAGGTTTCAGTGATGGATCAAAATAACGTTGAAACAACTTCAGATAAGATTTATGCATATCAAGGTTTCGTTAATTTCACACTTTTATATAACCAACTAGTATATACAACTAAATGGCTTGGGGCGGGTGGATACGATATTAGCACACAAAACGATACTATCAGAGGCCTAATGCCTAGTTTTACTAAACCACAAGATTATTACAGTTTTAATGCTCATAGTAGTGAGTATGTAAAGTTTAATAAATACACAACTAACTCAATATATATTCAAGTATTCAATGCAGACACTACTCCACAAACTTACGAATATTATACCTACAAAAATGGTTCGGTTAGTTCATCTAAAATTGATGCAGCTACATTTAATACAATATCACCAGCATATTATTATTCATTAGGGGCTAGTCAGACTTTCTGGAACTCTGCAGGCAGTATTTACGAGGGAGATAACTTAGCTCAAAATGCCAAAAAACTAAATTACGATGGATATAATTTCTATGCCTGGTTTAATAAAGAATACATCTTAATAACTAAAGGAGATGTACTCTATCTCACACCAATAAACGGTAGTAAGGTTTATCAAATAGGGAGTGCTATCTTCTAATTAAATAACTCACTAAATAAAGTAGAGTTAAGCTGGCTGAGATAATTACAGCTATCATGCTCAAACCAGCTAAATCAAAACTAAAGCTAGGACTAATAAATGCAAATTCATACAAAGAAGGATCAACATTAATTTTTGTAAGTGAATGAGTATTTATATAATTTTCAACACATGGAATCCTATATTTACCAGAAAAACCTACTGTTATTTGGGACTGACAATAATTCTCTGCATCAGTATATAGCTTAGTGTTGTTATCCTGAGAGCCTAACTGACTCTGAACTATACGCTGATAAGTGTATTCAAGTTGAATAGGAGGATATACTGAAGTATTTCCGCTCGCAAGATCTGTATTCATATGCGTAGTTACAAATGTTCTTAGATTATTTAAAGCAGTCTTTACGTCGCCATTGTTCTGGTCAACCGAATATAGTGTATTTCTGAGATCTACCATCTTAGAATAATTAGATCTAAGAGAGTAAACAAAGGAGCTCATACAAACAATAAAAATAATAAAGAAGCCAAGTGACATATTTTTATATTTAATTCGCAAGTTTCTATTGTTGTCCATATAATTAAAAGTATAACAATTTTAAATAAAGAATCTTAAATGAAGCATATACATTTTGTCGCTATAGGTGGAGCAGGGATCAATCCTCTAGCTAAATTCGCAAGACTAGCAGGTTTAAGGATCAGCGGATCAGATCTTAGATCCAATGAATATATTGAGAAGTTGCAGGAAGAAGGTGTGGCAATTCACATAACTAGCGCATTAAGCGGGCTTAAGAATGAGCTTGCCAACGATATAGATTGGGTTGTATATAGCTCTGCGGTTAGTCTTAATGAAGAAAATAAAGAATTTTTCGAATTTCTAGATCAGAATAACATAAAGCATTCCAAGAGAGATAAGTTCTTAGATTTCATTATCAAAGAAAACAAACAGAAATTAATAGCTATTGCTGGAACTCACGGTAAAACTACAACTACTACAATGGTTGCTTGGCTTATGAAAAACTTAAATCTTAAAGCTAACTATATTCTTCCTGCAGAGGTAGAATTCGGTGATTCAGTTAATTTCGATAAGGATAATGAATACCTTATATACGAAGCCGATGAATTCGATAAGAATTTCTTAAGTTTTAATCCATACATTACTTTAATATCTGGAATATCTTGGGATCATCAAGAAATATATCCTACTGTTGAAGAATATAATAATGCTTTCATTAAATTCTTAAATAATTCTAATAACGCCTACATGTTCGAAAGAGATGCAGAATATCTGAATCATAAAGCAGATAATATAGTAGTTCTAAGTAGTGAAAGTGAACATCTAAACAATTTCACACTAAAAGGTAAATATAACAGAGAAGATGCTTTCCTCGCGGCCATAGCTGTCTCTCAGGAATTCAATGTAAAAATAGATCAATGTATTAAAATACTAAACGAATTCAAGGGTTTACATCGAAGAATGGAAGAAATAACCTCAAATCTATATACAGATTATGCGCATACTCCAGAAAAAATTAAGGCAGCAATAAATGTTGCTAAAGAAATGGTCGAAGAATCAAAGCAGAGATTAGTAGTAGTTTACGAGCCATTAACCAATAGAAGGCAAACATATATAAAACATAAATATGCAGATGTTTTCATGGGAGTAGATCAGCTTTATTGGATTCCTAGCTATCTTGCCAGAGAGAATCCTCTGGATAAGATACTTACGCCCAAGGAACTTATTGAATATATGGAAAATAAGAATATCGCCTCACCCTTAAAAATAAGCGAATTAAGAGAAATAATTGATATGCATCTACAAAAAGGAGATTTTATTCTTTGTATGAGTGGTGGTGGAGCGAATAGTCTAGACGAGTGGCTTAGAGAAAATTACTAAATATCAGCACACTAATTATTTAGAAAGTTTTTAATGTAAAGTGATTTGTTGTATTTTTTATACTTCTTAGAAAATATAAATAACAGATAACAAAAGAAATGAAATATATCATCAAGCTCTAAGGTGTTGACAAGGGTAGGCAATCGGGCGTATCTTAGAATTACATTAATATATAAGAGAGGGAGATTAAATAATGGCTTATAATCACACTAATTCTAAGGGTGTAACATATCATCTTAATTCTAAAGATGTCACTTTAAGAGGTGGTAAATTACAGACAATTTATTACTTTTCTAAGGACGTAAGACCGGAAGCAACTGACCTTCCATCAGGTTACGAAGTTAACGAAAACCCACGAAACGGTTTTCTAACTGTTAAACGATCAGTTAAATAACTGATTAGCTAAAAGTAATATCTTTTTAATTAAAAAGATAAGAAATTTATTAATAGCCCCTGTTCATCCAGGGGTTATTTTTATATACTTAAATTAACTGTGAAAGATGTAATACTCAAAGTAAAAAATCTAAAAAAATCTTATGACAATAAGCCCGCTGTGGATGGTATTTCATTTGAAGTATACAGAGGAGAGATTTTTGGCATTTTAGGGCCTAACGGTGCCGGTAAGACCACAACATTAGAAATGATTGAAACAATGCGTGAAATCGATTCCGGAAGTATTAGCGTAGATGGATTAGACGTAGCAACCCAAGGAGATAGCGTTAAGCAAATAATAGGGGTGCAGCCCCAAACTGCGGCATTCCAAGATAAACAGAAGCTATCTGAAATTATTGAACTATTCTCGGCAGCATATGGTGAAAAAGTTAGCGCTAAGAAGTTCTTAGACGAAGTTAATCTTGGAGAAAAGATAAACAACTTTGCAGAAGAGCTTAGTGGCGGTCAAAGACAAAGACTAAGTATTGCCACTGCCATTGTTCATAATCCTAGGCTATTTTTCCTTGATGAACCTACGACTGGCCTAGACCCTCAAGCTAGAAGAAACCTTTGGGATCTAATAAGGGAAATAAGAGACAGGGGTGTAACCGTTATTATGACAACCCATTATCTTGACGAAGCAGAAATTCTATGTGACCGAGTGGCTATCATGGATAACGGTAAGATTATAGCGATAGATACTCCAATAAAATTAATCAAAGATTTACTTAAAAAAGGTTTTCATAAAGAACAGAAGGTTGAACAAGCTAACCTGGAAGATGTATTTATTGATCTAACCGGTAAAGGACTAAGGGAGTAATATGACAGAAAAAGATGTTCCGAGAATTAGTCTTCGAAAAAAACTACAAACAGTATTAACCTTCACTAGGCTTAATACCAAGAGATTTTTTAGAGACAAGCTAGCTATATTCTTTTCAGTCTTATTCCCATTAATATTTCTATTCGTATTTGGATCGATTAGTCGTGGAGGAGGAAAGTTATCTTTCAAAGTAGCAATCCTAAACGATTCTAGCTCTAGTTATTCAACAACTTTTGTCGAACAACTGAAGAACTCTAAGATATATAAAATAGATAAAACTGTAAATAATCTAACTCAAGCTAAGGATAAGATGGGTAAAAGTCAGTTAGACGGAGTTATTTATTTAAATAAAGATTTTGGAGTAGTACAAAACGGTAATAAATACCCGAGTGGTCAAGTAGAGGTAATATATACTCAAAATCAAATGACTGCAGGCCAAACTATGGCATCTGTCTTAAGCGCTAGTCTAAGTGGTATTAATGCTAAATTTGTTAACATTAAAACTCCATTTACAGTTTCCCAAAACCAGCTAAATGAGAAGAGTTTAACTACTTTCGACTACACATTCGCAGGTCTTCTAGGTTTTTCAATCATTGGAATAGGTATATTCGGTCCAGTTAATGTATTTCCAGAGCTAAAAAAACAAGGAATTCTAAGAAGACTTCATACTACTCCAATAAAAGTATGGCAATACTTTTTATCTACTATGTTTTCGCAGTCCATAATAGGGGTTCTATCTATAGCTATTCAGTTTGCTATTGCCATATCGGTATTCAATCTGAGAGTTGTTGGTAATTATTTTGAGATAATCATATTTACTATAATTAGCATCTTCATGGTTCTAGGAATAGGACTTGCCGTAGGAGGTTGGGCTAAGAACGATCGTCAAGCGGCACCTCTTTCTAACATAATAGTATTTCCGATGCTTTTCTTATCGGGAACTTTCTTCCCAAGGTTTCAAATGCCACAGTACTTGCAATCGATAACGAATTATCTCCCTCTAACGCCAGTTATAGACGGTATGAGGCTTTTAATTACAGAAGGTAAGCATCTGACTCAGATATTGCCTCAATTAGTTCTAATAGCCTTGTGGATGGTTATTATCTATGCCATAGCCTTTAGAGTATTCCGTTGGGAATAGACATAAACGTCTAAATATGTAATAATATGCATATGGAAAATTTTGAAAAACATGGATATGAGGATGAATTTTTAACACCCCTATTTCAACGACGTGATGTAGTTGAATGGATTCAAAGCTTAAAGCCTGATGGGGTTGCTGATCCAGACATAACTACAGAAGAATAATTCAGCTATTTATAGTAGACAAATAAGCTTAAGTGTGTTATAATAATCACATAATGGTAAGAAAAAATATCCCAGAACACCCTCAATTTGATTTTACAGTTATAGATCCAACTGTACCTGCTCTTTCTAAAGAAGATTGGGACAGGGAAGTTAGTAGAATTTATATTGGTGGAATTCGTCAAATGCTTAATAAAGAGAAATCTCAAGAAGCTATCGACGAGGATATTAAAAGTAGAATACAAGCTTTAGGTGCAAAACCAGTATCAGAAATGGTTGAAGCTGAACCCGTATCTGAGAATATTATACCTATAGAATCTCCTAGTAAAACAGAGATTGAAATCAAAGATCAAGAAAGAGCATTAACTGCAGCTGAAAAATACGATGAAGATTTTTCAAAACTAGTAAGCGAAATTTTTGATCAGATTGAAAGAAACTATCCTTCGCAAGATATGGCTTTAGCACAAGCTGAAAAGAAAGCTAGACAAAAATTAGGATCAAGACCTCAAGAAAGTATTAATTTGGAGTCTAATCTAGATATTTTAGAATCTAAATGGTTAGGTTATTTTACAAAACCAGTACTAATTAATATGTTAAATGCAGCAGGTAAGCTAAATATGGCTTCTGGTAGAGTTGCTCAAGGTATCGTTCATATAGATAACCCTTCAATCACTATGAAAAGACGAGGAGCAGATGTTTATAGACCTATTGAGGCAGAAGTTAAATATCTGGTAAGTAGGGGAGTTCTAAAGGGTGACGTTAGAGATTTATCTGTTGCCATGTTCCAAGATTTCTTTAAAGATTTTGGTGGAAGAAAGTATGGTGGTGCACTAAGTCATCCTAGAAATGCTAGACAAAGAGAAACTATTGGTAGTTTAACCAATAGAGAAAATATGTTTAAAGAAAGTCTTAAGCGAACTACTAATCCTATAGAGATTGCATCCATTAACGGCGCCATAAAAGATTTATCAGTCAAGAAGAAAGCTATATTATCTACTGTGATTAAATCTATGTCAGATTCTGAGAAAGCTGAACATTCGGCATATAAAAATAGAACCAATCTTAAGAAAAGTCTTCAAAAATAGTAGACTAGTGTAAGTCTATGCAAACTAAAATTCAATTTATCTTAGCTCCAATGTATGAAGTCACGGACACAGTTTTCCGTAGGCTTATTTCAGAGTTATCTCCACCAGATGTTTTTTATACAGAATTCGTTAATGTCGACGGACTACAGAGTAAGGGTAGAGATGCCGTTATCTCAAAACTTAAGTTCACTAGAAAAGAAAAACCCATCATTGCTCAAATATGGGGATCTAAGCCAGATAACTTCTATAAAACCTCCCAAGAAATAGTTAAGATGGGGTTCGCTGGAATAGATATAAACATGGGATGTCCAGATAAGAATGTAACTAAAGCTGGACTTTGTTCAGCCCTTATAAACAACAGAGAATTAGCAAAAGAAATTATTGATGCCACTAAGAGGGGTGCAGGAAAACTTCCTGTTAGCGTTAAAACAAGACTTGGATACAACTCCGTAGACTACTCGTGGCATGAATTCTTACTTAACCAAGGCATAGATACTTTAATAGTTCATGCTAGAACTAAAAAACAAATGAGTAAAGTCCCTGCAGATTATGAAGCCATTAAAGAAATAGTTAAACTAAGAAATAAAATATCTCCAAATACAAAGATTGTAGGTAATGGTGATGTATTTAGTAAACAACAGGGTATTGAACTTGCTAAGAAATATAAGCTAGACGGTATTATGATCGGACGAGGTATCTTTAAGGATCCTTTTGTCTTTAGCGACAATTCTCCATGGGAAAAATTATCTAAAAAACAGAGAGTTAAAATATTTAAACGCCATGCTAAATTATGGAAGAAAACCTACGGAGATAGTAAGCCCGTATATATTCTAAATAAGTTTTGTAAGATATATATTAATAACTTTGATGGAGCTAAAGAACTAAGAGATGATTTGATGAAAGCTAGTTCTATCGACGAATTAATCAGCAAATTAAAGCAGATATAAACATAAAAATTATGGTGGGGGCGGTAGGAATCGAACCTACTACCAAGTGGTTATGAGCCGCCTGCTCTAACCGATGAGCTACGCCCCCACGTTGATTTAATTATACCCTATAGAAACAGAGTATAGCAGAATTTATTATAGGATATAATAAATATTAATAATGCAAAATATTAAAATAAATAAATATTACCGAAAAACTATTAATTACATAGAACATCTAGGAGATATTAGATACTCCGGACAATTAATATTCGTAGTAATAATAATACTTGTAACCTGGAGCGGTATTAGATCGATAGAGACAAACTATAAACTTCAAAGACAAATAGCTACTCTAAATCAACAGAATCAACTTCAGCAAATAGATAATACCAACATAGATTTAGGAAATCAGTACTTTAACTCAAATCAGTACCTAGATATATCAGCTAGACAGAACCTGGGACTTGCTAGTCCAGGTGAACAAGAACTATTGGTGCCGAAATCAGTAGCACTAAATTACGTCGTTCCTAGTCCTGTAAAACAAATAAAGCCATTAGCTACAACCACTAAGTCCAGTAATTATCAATTATGGTTAGATTTTTTCCTTCACAGAAATGAATTTAGTACTAAGTCGTAAACCTTGCAAAAACACCTTAAATTTGCTAGAATATACAAATCAAAACATTATCGCGGGGTGGAGCAGAGGCAGCTCGATTGGCTCATAACCAATAGGTCGCAGGTTCGAGTCCTGCCCCCGCAACCAAATTGATACTAGCTGGCTAAATTAGCCAGTTTTTTATTGCTTAAAAACATACTATAAATCACAACATTTTATAGTTGTTATGTTTAATTAAATACGTATATAATTATGACAACAGAAAGCTAACACAAAAAGAGTTTGAAATTGACAAAAACCACTATTTTTGTTATAATAACTGTGTTAACTCAAAGTTAAACAAAAACATTAAAAAAATAAAAAAAGGGGGCAAAATATATGAAAACTGCAAGCTTACTAGAGTTTGAGTTCGTAACCTCTACAAACGAGGATATAGCAAGAGTAGACCGAATACTCAAAAAGCTATAAAGGTTATACTAAATAAAAAAATCTCCGGACCACTATCTGGAGATTTTTTGTTATTCATAAATTTGGTATGCGTGATAGGAATAAACTGGAACCAAATCAAACGAGAACTGATAACCATGTGGCAGATAGTGAATCAGGTACTCAAGGAAGCCCCCATTGCAGTCTAAGCGGTTAGTGTTGAACTAGTGGCTAGTAAGCTGATAAAAGCTTTTTAACCGCCTCTTGTTGGTAAGCAGGTTCGCCAGCTTGGTTACGGTAGCTGTGGTCAGCATCAGCAATCTCAATAACCGTAGCGGTGATGTTGTGGCTTTCCAGTTCACTCTGTACAGCCTCACCGTTGCCAAAGCGGTCACGTTCGCCCTGTACCACCAACCTTAGCTTGTCCGTTAGTGAAGCAGTCGTTACATCGCCGATGACGTAGCCCAAGATAGCAACGTCTACGCCCAAATCATTATGCTGTTGTAGCCAACGGCTGGCTACAATGCCACCTAACGACTTGGCTGCGATATGAAGCTGTGTGTAGCCTTCGCTATGCAAGAAGTCAGTAGCTAGTTGTAGAGCAGCTTGCTCGTCTACTAAATCTTTACTGGGTTCGCCACCAGCGTCTAAATAAGGCCAGTTGAACGCTAGTACCGTTTCGCCTCTATTGGCAAGTCCTTTGTAAATTCTTTGGATAAAGTCAGAGCTGATACCTTCCGAAATGCCGTGTAATACCAGATAGGCACTATCACGGTTAGCTTGAGGACTGTACTGATGAGTTAGATCGTTAAATTGCATGGTTAAAGCATACCAAAAAACCGGTTTTGGAACAAAATTAGTGATAAAAACTCTGAAAAAACTGATGTGGTAGCGGCGAGTGGATTTGAACCACTGACCTCAGGCTTATGAGTCCTGCGCTCTAACCAACTGAGCTACGCCGCCATAATCTCTAACAACACTGTTGCCATGTATTATATAAAAAATAAGCTAATCTGTAAAAATATATCCTAACTCTTTTGCTTATATATGCTTTTTAGGTTAAAAATATATCAATGGAATTAAATTTAAGAAAAGGTAAATATATTGTCGCTGTAAGTGGCGGAGTCGATTCGATGACTCTTTTATTCCTAATTAATAAATTTAAGACAGATGATCAAAAGTTTGTTGTAGCTCATTTTAATCACGGAATTAGAACAGATTCAAATAGAGATGAGGAGCTAGTTGAGAAGATCTCAGATGAATATAATATGCCATTTGTAAGTGAAAAAGTTAATCTAGGAAAAGATGCATCGGAAGATGAAGCAAGAAAATCTCGGATGAAGTTCCTAAATAGAATTAAAGAAGAAAATGATGCAGATTATATTTTAACTGCTCATCATAAAGACGACCTTATTGAAACTGCCCTTATTAATACTCTGAGAGGAACCGGTAGAAGAGGATTGAATTCCCTAATTAGCTCTAAAGTATTTATCAGACCATTAATTAAATATTCTAAAGAAGATATTCTAAAGTTCGCTAAAACAAATAATATTTTATGGCATGAAGATTCTACGAATTCGGAAGACAAGTATCTACGGAATTATATTAGATTAAATATTATTCCTAAAATGGATGAAGTTCAAAAAGAAAATATCCTAGGACTAATAGATAAGCAGAACTTACTAAATGAAAAAATCGATGACCTACTTAATTCAATGTCTGAAGGAAGTAGTTTAGATAGACATATATTCAGTAGCCTGAGTTATTCAATGGCAAAAGAAGTAATGTTGTCTTTCATTCGAAAACACGGAGTTTATGCCTACGATAAAAAACTAATCGATAGGATTACTACAGAGTCTCTAATTCAAAAGAGTGGTAAGACTGTAGATATCAATAACGATTTCACTCTTAAGCCCACTAAGGAAAAGATCAATATCATAAAAAGATAGTCTAAATTTGACCTATCTAGCAAAATATTTGCTAATAATATATAATTGCTCTACACAAATCTTATGACAGAAAATATTGAATCCTCATTTCTCGTTGAACAAACATTTAAAGCTCAAGAAATATTAGCTAAAACTAATTTAGTTCTGCCTACTGAAATAATGCTTGCAAATGATTTAGTAGAAGACCAAGAAGATACTCTTTGGATATCTAGTGAAATACACCAAGTAATTAAAGCATATAAAATTAGGGGTGCCGCTAATGCTGCAATCCAACTTGCTGCTAACGAACGATGTTTAGCGCTAGTTACTGCATCTGCCGGTAATCACGCTCAGGCGGTAGCATTAATGGCGAATGAGCTAAACGTTCCTGCCTCCATTATTATGCCTTCAAATACTCCAGAATATAAAGTAGATAGGGTAGAATCATTTTCATCAAGAAAAACTAAAGTAATCTTAGAGGGCGAAACTTTTGATGAAGCTGAAGAATATGCTAAATATCTAGCAGAAAAACAATCGCTGTTTATGATACATCCTTTTAATGACAGAAATATAATAGAAGGTCAGGGAACCTGGGCTCTTGAATTAATAAAATCTCTAAAACATATAAATAACATTTATGTACCGGTTGGAGGTGGGGGTCTATTAGCTGGCATGGCTTCAGTTTTTAAATCTTTAAGTCCAGAAACTAGAATAGTAGCCGTTGAACCTGAGGGGGCAGCTTCACTTACTGCTGCTTATAAAAACTCAGGACCTACGAAACTTCAATCAATCGATACATTTGTTGATGGAGCGAGTGTAAAAATTGTTGGAGAAATCCCATTTAATATATTTAAAGATCTTGTTGATGAAGTAATTCTTATAGACAATAAAGAAACCATTGAAGCTACCAAGAAATTAAATAATAAATTCTCTCCAAGGATGATTGAATTCGCTGGAGCTCTTTCTTTCGCAGCGTACATAAAAGACCAGGGAAGATCAAAAGGGGATAGCTCACTTTGTTTAGTTACCGGCGGTAATCTTAGCAGAGATAGATATAATATCTTCGTTAATCAACAGCAATAGTTTTAATATTGACGAATTCTCTAATACCGAATTCAGACAACTCTCTACCATATCCGGATTTCTTTATTCCTCCAAATGGTAATCTTGGATCGGATGCAACCACGCTATTTATAAAAACATTTCCAGATTCTATTTTTCTAGCCATTTCTAGACCCTTCTTAATATCTTTAGTCATTATCGTTCCACCAAGTCCAAACATAGATGAATTCGCTATTTCAATTGCATCCTCATCTTTATCAAAACCAATTACTGACCAGACTGGAGCAAATACTTCTTCTATGAAAACTGTATTATCTTTTGAATCTAACTCGAGAATAGTCGGAAGGTAAAAGCAGCCTTTAAGGTCAGCTCTTTTTCCTCCAGTAATTAATTTAGCTCCCTCACTAATAGCTTTTGTAACTTGTTCTTCAGCGGTAGATAGAATCTGCTCGTTAACAAGAGGACCTATATCGGTAAGATCATCCATAGGATCCCCGACTTTTAGATTCTCTACTTCGACTTTAAGTTTTTCCAAGAAATCATCTTTTAGCGATGAATGAATAATAAATCGCTTAAGTGCGTCACATACCTGACCTGCATTGTTTTTAAGCCTTCCATTTAGCGCAAGATCCACTGACTTATCTAAATCAGCATCTTCTCTTACTATAAAAGCATCACTTCCTCCAAGTTCAAGAACAGACTTTTTAATTTGTCTTCCAGCTTGCATAGCTACTTCGCTTCCAGCATGTTCGCTTCCAGTTAGAGTCGCTGCTTTAATAATCGGGTTATTAATAACTTCCTCAACCTGAGATGAGCTTATTGCTAAATTTTGAAAAACTCCTTTAGGGAATCCTGCTTCTATAAAAACTTTTTCTAGTTTAGCGGCACACATTTGAACATTCGATGAGTGTTTAAGTACTACTACGTTTCCAGCCATTAACGAAGGTGCTGCAAATCTAATAACTTGCCAGAAAGGGAAGTTCCAAGGCATTACAGCTAAGACAGTACCGAGTGGTTCGAAGCTAACAAAACTTTTCTTATGTGCAGTCTTAACTTCTCGGTCTGAAAGCATTGCTTCGCCGTTATTAGCTATGAATTCTAAAGTGCTCGCAGCTTTTTCTAATTCTAATTTAGAAGCTTTAATAGTTTTACCAACTTCGTTAGTTATTAATTTAGGAATACTATCGTCTTCTCTTAGAGATCTAGCTAATTTCTTTAGTAACCTTCTTCTTTCCTCAAAAGAGGTTTTACTCCATTCGTGAAAAACCTTAGAACTTAATTCTAGTTTTCTAACTACTTCTTCACTACTCAATGTATCTAGTTCTACGAGTAATTCTAAGTTAGTAGGATTTATTGAGATTAACTTCATCTAGCCTACTCCTGTAGAAGTTAGGGAATTGGCGCTAGTTGGAATTAATAATGCGTTTGCAGAAAGAGTATTATTGCTGGTTGGAGTTGCAAGTGTGGAGACTCGACCACCCATGGCAACAGATCCGGTATATGCATTAGCACCTATTAATACTATTTGCTGAATCGCCAATGTTGAATATAAATTACTAGCGCCGAAATTGCCAGTCTGGCCAGTAGGTGTGTTTAGATAAAACATTCCAACTTGTCTAGAGTTCGTAGTTTTTTGTATATCAGTGAATGCTGCGAAGGTATTGCTATATTTGGTAATCTGAGCAGGAGTGGTGCTAGTAAAGCCCCATTCTATGCCTAATACGGTGTCTAGGTTTGAACTAGTAATGTTAGGTCCATCGTATCTTGTGTTAGCTGTTGAGCTAAAAGCTGCACTTGAATTAGCTGATCTTACAACAGGGTTCAACGCACCTACAACAGGGTTCGAATCCCATTTTAATCCAGAGAAAGCTGCGATAATTAAACTTCCACTCGTTGTGATGCCACCAATTGTAACTGAGCTAAATTCTGAAGTTATGTTATATCCAACAAAAGTGGTTAGGTTAGGAGTGTTTGGAGTGCCCGTGATCTTGGGGGCCCATGTAGCAGCGCTCTGAGTTATGGTAAGACTTGGATTTGCTGCCAGAGCGACACTAATCACTATCACTTGTCCAGGAGTGGCTGTGTTTGTAAAATATATAGGGTTAGTTAATGACCCTCCATTTTGCTGTTCTGACCAATCTAAAGTAGCCATCTTATTAAGTCTCCGTCCATGAATAAGTAACTGTATAGTTAAGTGGATTTACTACGTCGGCATTGTTCGCAGTATTATCCACTGATAGCTGCATTCTCATATTTTGAGTCCAAATACTAGCACTACTGCTAGAAGTACTAGACTGAGTTCCTCCAAAACCGTAAAAGGAACCTGTCACGAAATATGTTGCAAGAGAGGTTGTACTGAAAAGAGCATCACCCGTAGATGAAGGATTGGTCCATATAGCATAAGAAGGCCCCATTGATCCGGTAATTTTAATTTTTGAATTTGCTCCAAAAGTATTAGCATTAATCTTATATGAAGGATTACTTAGTGAATTATAATAATTATAAGTTATAGGTGGTGTTGCATTATATCCTGTTACAAAAATGCTGAAATATAACGGAAAGCTGTATGTTATGGCTCCCGGAATAATAGTAAAATAATTAGAAGAGCTATAAGTAGTATTTTGACTATTTATTATTGTATCAATAAAACTAAAATCGAGATTTCTAGTATTTGCCGATGTGTCGAAAGCCATATACTGTGTTTGAGTATAAACATCTATATTTGCATTATGAAAAACGTAAAGAGTTGGTTTGGAAGCCATTAAATACCCCTATTTACTAGATAATAATTAGTATTTTCAATTTTCTTTCCAACATTATTGAAATACTCATAACCAAATTCTATCTTATCAATAAAATTTTGTTGTTTGGAATCTAAATTCGTATGCATAGACCTTATTCTAATAGGAATAGAATTTTTAGGAAGAACTTTCCAGTTAATTTCTTTATTATCATCACCAATTCTACATATAAGTTTTAAGAGCTCCCCATGTACATTGGGATTTTTTATTAAATAAAGTATTTCTTTAAAGCAATTACTTTCTGTAAGTAAAATAGAGACATCATTCTGTTTTTCCTCATCAACAATGTATCCATCCTTAAACACTGCTTTTAGGGATCCATTTACTATTAGCATAAATTTAGTTCTCACTCCAATAATATATTAAAAAATTGGATATATTAATTACACTTTTTGGAATTATTGTAGTGCTTTGTAGTTGTAAACGCATAGGATGGGTATAGAAAGGAACACCGTCTTGTGAAGCACCTTGGTAATATGTAACAGGATATTCGGAAACACCCATTGAAGCACCATAACTTCCAGTATCAAAAGGACCACCACCAGAGCTTGCAACTACGTTTGTATTTCCGTTTTTCCATACTCCGTAATGTTGCAATACCTGAAGATTAGTCAAAGCTGGATCTAAAGTTGAACTTTGTTGTGGTGCAGTGTAATCCCCGCCCTTTATTAAGTATGTATAGCCTGAATATTTTTGTGAGTATACCTTAGATAAAAGACCGTTAATAGTCACACCACTTGGTAGGGTTGGTAAATTTATTAAATAACTACCACTTAATAAATTATTAAATGAATTATAACCGTCATGAGTTAGTCCAACCCAAAAAGAATAACTATTATTACCGGAAACCATAGGAGCCATAGTTACTCCAGCAGAAGTACCGCTGAATGTATTAAAATTTATAGTAGATATATTTGTAGGCAACGCATTAGGACCGCTAGTGTTGCTAAAGCCAGTAGTTGTCGGACTGATAGACCTGGAAGTGCTGTTATATATTACCCAGTTAACTGTAGAAGCCATATTTTTTCATCCTTATTAGTAAGATTAACTAACTCACCCATAATGTAAGGTACACAAGATTAGTTGCAACTTGAGTAGTTCCCGCAAAATCAGTCGTAGCTTTAACGTTAATACCGTTAGTAAAGGATGTAGGTATGGGAAAAGTTAGATTAGCTGCTGAATATGCTGGTAGCATTAATGTGAAGGTTGAAGTAGTCGAAAGAGTTAGTGTGCCACTTGTTGCATTATCAACGAATGAGAGATATGCTACCGCAGAGCTGTTATTCATAGCATAATAACCGTAAAGAACCTTGTAGGTATACGTGAAGAAAGTATAGTAGGTAGACGTGAATACTAATTTTGATATAACATTTGAGCCGGCCGGTAAAGAATAGTTGACGGTTTGACCACCAACGGTCTGTGCTCCAACCAATCCGGTTGCATTAGTTGTGACCGCAACAGGCAAGTTAGTCGCAGGAGATTTAAAATCATTAGATAATGTTACGGCCTGAGAATTGGCTTGTGTTTGAGAGCCTATTACTACTGGATTATATGCCATATTTTACAACCCTTGTATATTTAAATTCAGATTCAAAAAAAGTAGAGGAACACGAATTATCTGATTTATAAAAACCTAAATTATTATTTAAAGAACTTTTTTTTGAGCAAAAATAAACAAAGCTAGTTAAAAAACTAGATTCAATATATCTTCCGCTTTTCAAATACCCCAATTTATATAAAAAATACATAAAATATATTCTTAAAATTATTCTCCTTTATGTATAAATAATATCATAATCATTAAATTTAATCTTGATTGATTTACCGGAGTTGTCGGGTTGTATGCCATTTTTAAATCCTATATCACATACCAGTTTAATCCATCACTTGCTAATGATAATGAGACGTATGGCACCTTGATTTGAATTGGTGTTGGGGTGGTGGCAATAGTTCCATCGATAGTTTGACTTGATACCGTATAAATAGAGACTATATTAGAAGTGGTATCTGTTTTCTTTATTGTGTGAATGATTCCTGGATATGCTGTAGCGTCAGTAAGGGTTATGGCGATAGCATTAGAAGCAGCATTAGCCAAAACAGTTTCGTTTCCAGTTGTATTTCCACCATTGTTGGCAAATCCGATTGTATATGTAGTCGCAGTAATTATAGAAACATATGAAAGTGCGCCAGCTTGAGCTGAAGCAGTTGGAGTTCCAGTTACGGTTTTAGAGACTAAAGCATAGCTAAGAAATGAATTTAAAACAGTACCCCAGTTTCCTGTGTCTCCACTTACAATAGGAAGTCTATTCGTAGCCAACTTTTAACCCCTCTTAATATATATAATAATGATATCATAAGCATATTATAAAAATATTGACGAACTAAAAATAATAAAATATTTAATATATTATTAAACTTATGTTTTAATTAAGTTTAGATAAATATATAATATACATATAAGTTAAAGGTTAAAAAACATATGAATATTTCAATAAAAAATTTAAAAAGATCCATTTTCGGTCTTATATCCTTAACCTCTATTGGATTAATGGGTATTGCCTCAGCTGCCAACGCATATACATCTTCAACAGCTAATACTATTACGGTTGCCGTCAACCCAATTATTAACATCTCAGATGGTAACTCAGGAACAACAACACTATCTGCTATAACTCCAACAGGTGCTGGAAGAATGTCTTCAGCAACAGATGCATTGTCAGTTACAACTAACGACGTTGGTGGATACACAGTCACAATTCAAATGGCGGGTGCATCAAATACCTTGGTTAGTGGAGCTAACACCGTAGCTGCAAGTGCAGCTACAACAGCATCTCCTGCAGCACTCGTAGTTGGTTCTGGAACAGCAGCACCAACAGGAGCGTGGGGATTCTGCGTACCGAGTAGTTCAGGAAACGGAACTTACGTTACAACCTTCGCAACATGTACTGACGGCGCAACTAGCAGCATTGCAATACCTACAGGAGCTGGGCATCTATACGCGCCAGTACCGGTGGCAGGTTCACCCTTCACTTTGTTTAATACTAGCACTTCATCAGTGGGCACATATGCAACTACAGTTACATTTGCTGCTGCAGTCAACAACGGACAAGCATCCGGAACTTACACTGGCACTGTAGTTTTCACTGCTATAGCTACGTAGATTTAATAATAAGATAACTAAAAGGGGTAGGGGAAATATGAAGAATAATTATAAAAAAATAATGGTAGCATTGGTTACTTTTTTGTCGCCATTCGCTGTTTTATCACAGGCTAGTGCGGCTACCGGAAGCCAGCAGCTAGAAATTACGCCAACATCATTAGTTGCATCATTTGATAAAGGCACAACATCAACAGAAACAATAACTGTTATTAACCCAGGAACAGTCGGCAATGACATAAAAATATACGCTACACCATTTAGTGTTAGTGGTGAAAACTATTCTCAAAACTTTAACCCTATTCCGAATGCAGAAAACGTATCAAACTGGTTTAGTTTTTCCAAGAGTATCTACCATATTGATGCAGGTCAGACTTTAGAAATTCCTTATACTATAAAAGTACCGTCATCAGCTTTAGCTGGAGGTCACTACGCAACAATATTCGTTGAGACAAATAACTCTGCAAATATAAATGGAGTAGTTATCCACGATAGACTTGGTTCAATTGCCTACCTAACAGTTAACGGTCCAGTAAAAAATTCAGGTAATTTCTTATCTTGGAGCGTTCCTTACTTACAGCGACCTGATCTTACAGCAAGTGTAAGAGTTCAAAACACCGGTGGAGTACATTTCCAGTCTACTTTGAACGCTACTATTCAGGATGTGTTCGGAAGTACAAAGTACAAATTCTACACTCAGCACGAAATCTTACCTCAAACAATTCGACAAATAAGTCCAGTGTGGCCTAAAACTCCGTCATTTGGACTATATAAGATTTCTGGTTCAATACAATTTCTTGATCAAACAGTTAAACTTCCTGGCAAATACGTTCTAGTTATGTCTAGTTTTGTGAGAATGATTGTATTAATCTTAATTCTACTGATCGCAGTATGGATAGTAGTAAAAATTAGATTCTCAGGTGGTAAGGGCAGTCAGATGATGTCTAAACTTACAAATAAGAAAACCGTTAAAAAAGCAGCTCCAAAAAAGAAACTTACAAATAAGAAAACCGTTAAAAAATCTAAGAAATAGATTTATATATTTCTTGATAAGTAAAAAATCTAATAGAATATTTATATGATAATATCAAGAACATTTTCTCGAAACATTAATTCCGCAATTCTTGTACTGTCTGTACTTCTATCGGCTGTATTCATTTCGGGCGCCTCTGCAACCGTAGCAACCAGCTCAACATCAACCCTGATAACTGCTAATCTTTCTTCTGTTCTATTCCTCTCAAGTTCTAATTGTGGATCCGCTTGTAACCTTAACTTTACCCCAACAGGTACCGGTACCTACTGTACTGTCTATGATAATCTTTCTTATTTTACAAATAATTCAGGAGGCTATAACCTATATATTTCAGACAATTCTTCTTCTACTGCAGCACTAATTGGGGCAAGTACAATTCCTTCCACTGCTACTGTTTCAGGAGGAGGATCTGCGTCAGCGTTAAGTAGTGCAAATACTTGGGGATATAGTGCATATCCTGATCCTTATTCACTGAGTTCTACTAACGGAGTTAAATTTGGTAGTACCGTAAATGCTTCCACCAACTATCCTTCCGGAGTTACACTAGGAACATTATCTGGAGGTCTTCAAACCACTGCCACTACTGGCACATCTTCGTGTGGAACCTCTAGCTTAACGGGTTCTCCTACTTTTGCTGGAATACCACTTTATTCCGCTCCTCAAGTCATTAGCTACTCCGCAAGTCAGGTTGCTACAACGTATTCAACTGTTTTTTATGGTATTTACGCTAACACTGCTAAACCTTCCGGAGCTTATACGACTACGGTGGTTTATACTATTGTGGCAACATAATGAAGATTAAATTAAATCACGATATTTATTTAGTTGCATCATCTTTTTTGGTGGTTATCTTAACGTTTCTTTTCTTCAAGCCGGTATTCGCTACGGTATCTTCAACGTCCACAGTTATAACAGTTAACGTTAATTCAGTATTATCTATTAACTCGTCTGGATCTGTGACTATCAATGTCACACCTCTACCTAGCGGTGTGCAATCAGCAAATAGTGACAACGTAAGTGTTAGTACTTCAAACACAAATGGATACACTCTTCAGCTAAGTAATGCATCTAGTTCTACGACATCGCTAAGTGACGGTAGTTCGCATTATATTCTTGCGACACCATCCGTTTATACTTCCCCGGGTATATTAAATGCAAATTATTGGGGCTTTTGCTCTACTACTTTAGCGGGATTCGTGTGTCCTAGTGGACCTTTAACTAACCAGACAATTAGTAGTAGCTATAATTTTGCTAAAGTTCCAGTACTGGGTAGTCCAGTTTCTTTGAAAGTTACAAATACAACCTCAGCTAATGATGCAACCACAGTCTGGTATGCAGCCAGTTTAGATACTTCTCAGCCATCCGGAAACTATACCGGAGTAGTTATGTACACGGCAACTCCAAACTAGTAAAAAAACATCAAAAATGGTATAATATATCCATGAAGAAGATACTTTTAAAGACATTTTTATTAACAACCCTAGTATTTCCGATGTTGCTATCTTTAGCTATTTTTAGCATAGGTTATGCCAAAGCAGATACGGCAATTAACGTTAGTGTTTGTCAGATAATGAACACTCCTACAATCTCCGTGGATAACACCGGCACAAGCCTCAATATTAGTGGAAATTCAGGAGAGCAAACTCTAGTTACTGAACATCTATTTAGAGACAGTAATGAAGTAGCTAATTTCAACACCGATATGCAAGGAAACTATTCTATTTCCACAGATTTATTGATTGGATCTTATGACTATATGATTAAGTCTATAGATGGTTGCAATACCACTAAAACTTCAGAAACATTAACAGTTTCACATAGTGGCGGGCTAGGTGGTATTATTGAAGTAATAAGGAATACGTTCTTTTCACAAATAAACACAATAAACTCACCAATTAATGAAACATCTAAAGTACTTACAAATATGTCAGGCACTACTAGCTAGTTGTCTATTATTGATATTTATAGTTCCGATAGGCATTAACGCTGACTCTAATTATAGTGTCGGCTCATACGGATCATGTGCGTATGGAGTGGCATGTTCTTCGACGTTAAGTATTACATCGGGGGGGACAGTTTCTTTAAATGTAGTCTTCTCGAACCTCAGTAGCGCATGTAAAATTAATAGTGACAGCGTAACAGTAGCTACGAATAATTCTACTGGGTATAAGCTCTATCTCATGGGACTTAATTCATCTGGATATTTAACTGGTTCAACCAACATTTCATCAACTACATATACGAGAACTACTTCTACGGGGCTACCTTACAACACTTGGGGTTATAGGATAGACGACACTTCTAGCTTAGGAACCAATTTTGGAGCAGGACCAACTACAACTTCAACGAATCCAAATGCAGTTAATTTTGCTAAAGTTCCTTATCCATGGACAAATACTGCTCCAGTATCAAATATGGACTTAATTGAATCGCCAAGTACGGCACAGGCTGGAGGTAAGAGCACTGTGGTCTGGTATGGAATTTGTGCGAATACAACCATTCCTTCAGGAGCTTATACAGATACTGTTATATATACAGCAATTACTAATCCGTAAGTTGTATTATTTTATATAAATGCATATAATCTAAGCATAAACAATAAGTATTAAAAATATAAAAAATATAAAATGAACGAAAATAAAAATAAAGCAGCATCATTTTTGGATAAGGAAATGACAAGGAAAGAATTCCTTGGCTTTATGGGTATGGCATTTTTAGGTGTGATTGGCGTAGGATCAGTGCTAACTCTCCTGAATAAGGGAAATTCAAGTTCAGGATCTGATTTATCTTTTGGAGCAGGATCGTACGGCGGAGTAATTAAACAATAGGTGATTGTAGTAAAATTATCCTTCTATCAATTAGGGGCAAAATTTAAGGTATAATATTTCCTATATGGATAAAAAAAGAAATTCGATGAGCGGTAAACCTAATAAAAATGCAGCCATGAAAAATCTAGGCTTTATTTCACTTATAATAATATTCGGACTAATTCTACTTGCTGCAACAAAGCAAAATACTAAACTTCAAACAATTCCAATAACTACAGCAATTAGAAGTGCTAACAATGGAGACTACTCAACTCTTAAGGTGACTGGCAACGAAGTGCTAATCACTAAAAAGGGAGATAATACGCCAACTCTTAAAACTTACGTAGAACCTAATGCGACACTTAAAGTAGAAGGACTAGATTACACTAAGGTTCAAGTAAACGCAGTTGCTGCATCCAACGGCTCATCTACATGGGTAAGTATCCTTATTACAATAGGCCCTGTAGTTGTAATAGGTTTAATTCTTTATGTAATGATGAAGAGTGCTCAAGGGCAAGGTAACCAAGCTCTAAGCTTTGGAAAGAGCCGAGCAAGACTTTATGGAAATGAAAAAGATAAAGTTAGCTTTAAAGATGTCGCTGGCAGCAATGAAGCCAAGCAGGATCTAGAAGAAGTTGTTGAATTCTTAAAATTCCCAAAAAAGTTTTCTTCTCTAGGAGCAAAAGTTCCTAAAGGCGTATTGCTTGTGGGTCCTCCAGGAACAGGTAAAACTATGCTATCTAGAGCTGTAGCAGGAGAAGCTAATGTTCCTTTCTTCTCTATTTCTGGTTCTGAATTCGTAGAAATGTTCGTAGGAGTTGGTGCTTCAAGAGTTAGAGATTTATTCGCTAAAGCTAAGAAGAATTCACCTTGTATTATTTTTATAGATGAAATTGATGCAGTAGGTAGAAGAAGAGGAAGTGGTATGGGTGGTGGTCACGACGAAAGAGAACAAACACTTAACCAGATACTTGTTGAAATGGATGGTTTCGAACAGGGACAAAACGTAATCGTACTTGCTGCTACTAACAGAGCTGATGTACTTGACCCAGCCTTACTTCGACCAGGAAGATTCGACAGAAGAGTAAACATTGATTTACCAGATAGAAAAGATAGATTCGCAATTCTAAAAGTACATTTCGCTAAAAAACCTACCTCTAAGAATATAGACCTAGACGCATTAGCTGCTAAAAGCGCAGGATCATCTGGTGCTGATTTAGCCAATATTGCTAACGAAGCCGCAATTATTGCTGCAAAAGCAAACCGAAACGAAATTAATAACGATGACGTTACTTCAGCATTTGAAAAAGTAGCAATTGGACCTGAGCGAAAGAGTAAAGTAATGACTCAGAAAGACAAGGAAGTTACAGCTTATCATGAGGCTGGACACGCTCTTGTTGGTCACGTACTTCCAGACAGTGACCCAGTTCACAAAGTTACAATTATTCCACGTGGTGGAACAGGAGGAGTTACATGGTTTATCCCACCTGAAGATAGAGTGTATGCATCATTGGTCCAATTCAAAGACATACTTGCTAGAGGCATGGGTGGACGTATCGCAGAGGAGATAATACTAGGAAGAGATAAGATTACTACTGGAGCTGGATCTGACCTACAGAACGCTGCAGAACTGGCTAGAGACATGATAGTTAATCAAGGAATGGGTGATAAACTTAGAAACCAGGTCTTTAAGACTGATGACGGCATGATGATAGACAGATTAGTTCACGAAAGAGACTATTCTGATGAAACAGCAAAAGTCATAGACGATGAGGTGGAAGAATTAATTAAACAGGCTTCAAGTAGAGCTGAATTAGTTATTAAGGCCAATCTTAAATATCTTGAAGATCTTAAAGAAAAATTGTTAGAAAAAGAAACCATAGATGCTAAAGATGTAGATGAAATCTTGAAGGGTTCTAAAATGCCCGAAAAAGCTAAATTATATTAAAAAAAGTATCTGTTAAATTAACCACTACTCTTTTATAATATTAGTAATTGTTTTATGGAAAATAATAAAAATGAACAAGTAAAACCAAAAAGAGTAAGCATCGTAAACGCTGCTTTTTTACTGATGGGTGCTACTTTCATAGGACAAATTTTAGGTTTTCTTCGAACTAAATTAGTAAATGCCAACTTTCCAATTACGGGACCTCATGGAACAGATGCCTATTTCGCAGCATTTAACGTTCCAGATTTCTTCTTCTTTACTTTATCAGCAGGTGTAATTGGTGTTTCAGTCATGCCAATATTAGCTGATCGAATAACAAGTGTCGGAATAGGGTATATGTGGAAGCTAGTAAGCTCCCTATTAAATTTCCTGTCACTGATTATGTTGTTCGTGGCTATAGTTATTATAATATTCGCCGATCAACTAATTAGATACGTTGTAGCTCCTAATCTGTCTCCAACGGAAGCGCATACTGCAGCTACCATAATGCGTTTATTGGCATTCAATCCTTTACTATTTACTGTTTCTGGACTTCTTACTGCAGCTCAACAAACTATGGGTAAATTTTTCTTTTATGCTATTACACCAATCGTTTATAACGCATCAATAATTGTCAGTATTTTTATATTTAGATTCAATATTGGACTTGTCGGACTGGGTATAGGTGCATTAGTAGGCGCAATACTTCAGCTATTAATCGTTTGTCTAGGTCTTCTTAAAAGCGATTTTTCTTGGACTCCTAAAATTATGTATAGAGCCAAAGACTTTAGGGCGGTACTTAGAAATCTTCCACCAAGGTCTCTAGATCAAGGAATGGATCAAGTTGAAGACATAGTAGAAACACATATTGCTTCAGGAATAAGTAGTGGAGCAATATCTTACTACAACAACGCATATATTCTTAGTACTGCCCCAATTCTATTACTCGGTACTGCAATATCTACGGCAGCATTCCCTAGATTAAATAGAAAGTTATCTGAAGGTAAACCAGAAGAATTTAGATCAGATTTTAGGAAAATTCTAACAGTTTTAATTTGGATAAGTGCCCCCGTAATTGTGACTTGTTTTTTTGCAAGAGGATATCTTGCTAGATTAATTTTCTCTAGAGGCAATGAACAAATATCTTTAGTCTTTGGTTTCCTATGTTTTGCAATATTCTTTAGAATAATCTATTCCATGATTTCAAGATGGTTCTACTCGCATAAAGACACGAAAACTCCTTTGTTTGTTTCTATATTTACAATTGGTCTAAATATAATCTTGGCCTTTAATCTATCTAGGCCGGGGGCATATGGACTAGCAGGTCTTGCCATAGCTCAGTCTATAGTAGCTGCTACAGAAGTAATTACATTAACTATTATTATGGCTATGAGAGATCGAGAGATTTTCGATGTAAAATTCTTTAAGGGTATGTTAAAAATAATTTCAGTTACAGGATTTAGTATTGTTGCAGGCTATATTATGATATCCGCTTTTCCTCTACTCACTAAAGATAAAGGTTTCTTCCAGCTGGGATTAAAATTCAGTTTAATTACATTTGTTGTCTTCGCTGTTCACTTATTAATATCTAGAGCTTTAGAGCTTGAAGAGGCTGCTCCAGTTTTCCAAAGGATGAAGAAAATAGTCATTAGGCCCATAAGAATTGAAGAGCTCTAGTCCACCCCTGTTAAATCTGGTATAATATAAAAAGATGGAAATTAGCAAAGTTAGAAATTTTTGTATCATTGCCCATATAGATCATGGCAAGAGTACTCTTGCAGATAGATTGATGGAGTTAACTGGCACTGTAGACAAGAGATTAATGAAGAATCAGTTGCTAGATAAAATGGACCTTGAGAGAGAAAAAGGTATCACTATTAAGCTTGCGCCCGTGAGAATGAATTACAAAGGTTTTGAACTAAATCTAATAGATACTCCAGGTCACGTAGACTTCTCGTATGAAGTGTCTCGAAGCCTAGAGGCTTGTGAAGGAGCTATTCTAGTTGTAGATGCTAGTCAGGGAATTCAAGCCCAAACACTGGCTAATGTGTATCTTGCGCTTGCTGCAGATCTAAATATTATTCCAGTTCTAAATAAAATAGATTTACCAGCTGCTAATGTTGAAAAAGTATCCGAAGAAATAATAAGTTTACTTGGATGTAAGAAAGAAGAAATTTTAGCTATATCGGCTAAGACTGGTACTGGAGTAGCAGAACTACTTGATGAAATTGTTGAAAAAGTTCCGGCTCCTAAAAAAGCTGAAGCAAATAATACGACCGCTTTAATATTTGATTCCTATTACGATGAATACAGAGGAGTAGTCCTATACGTAAGATTATTTGGTGGGGATATTAAAACTAATGATCAAATTCTTATGATGGCCACAAACGTAAATGGAATAGCGTTAGAAGTCGGTATGTTAAAACCAGACATGAAAAAATTGGAAAAGTTAAATGATGGTGAAATTGGATATATAGTTACTAACCTTAAAACTACAAGAGATGCAAAAGTAGGAGATACTGTAACTCTTTCTTCTAATCCAAGCACCGAAGCTTTGCCTGGATATAAGGATGTAAAACCATTCGTATATGCAGGATTTTTTCCTCAAAGTAATGAACAATACAATGACCTAAAAGAAGCCGTAGAAAAACTAACTCTAAGTGACTCGGCTCTGCAGTATGAGCTTGAAAATTCACCCGTCCTTGGATTTGGAGTTAGAATCGGATTCTTGGGCCTACTTCATCTTGAAATTGTTAGAGAAAGATTGGAGCGAGAATACAATTTAGAGCTTGTAGTTACCAATCCTTCTACAGATTACATAGTAAAACTAACCAGCGGAGAAATTACCGACGTCAAAAGTGCAGCCGAACTTCCAGAAGCATCTTTAATTACTGAAATCTCTGAACCTTGGATTAAGGGAGAGATTGTGGTTCCTAGTGAATATATCGGAGCTGTATTGCAGTTAATTACTTCCAAGAGGGGATTGCAGAAAAATATTAGCTATATCGATGCCCAGGCACTTATTGAATTCAATGCACCTTTGTCTAATTTACTTACAGATTTTTATGATCAACTAAAAAGTGTAACTAGTGGTTTTGGTTCATTTAACTATGAATTAGACGGATATAAGGTTGAAGATTTAGTTAGACTAGATTTCTATGTAGCCCACGAAATTGTTGATGCGCTATCTATAGTAGTACATCGATCGGAAGCGCCTAGTTTAGGTAGAGAAACTGTTAAAAAATTGAAAGATATTATTCCTAGACAGAACTTCCAGGTCGCCGTACAAGCAGCTATCGGAGGTAAGTTCATAGCCAGAGAAGATATCAGTGCCTATAGAAAAGATGTTACTAGCGGACTATATGGTGGTGACGTATCGAGAAAAAAGAAAGTTTTAGCTAAACAAAAGAAAGGTAAAGCAAGACTAAAAAGATTCGGCAAGGTAGATATTCCAGCCGAAGCTTTCACGGTGATGCTCCAAAAATAAGATGTTAAATCCACTAGATTATTCACCAAGCGATACAGTAAAAAATCTAGTAAGAAATGCACGCATCCTTTTTATAGTAGGACCAAGTGGAACGGGTAAGAATACGGTAATTGAAAAGTTATCCAAAGATTCACGTTTTCACGAGATTATTACAGCAACGACTCGGCCTCCAAGACTCAATCACGGTGTTATGGAAAAAGATGGTGAAATCTATCACTTTGTTTCAATAAAAGAATTCGAAGAAATGGTTAAAAAAGGAGAACTTGTAGAGTATGCTTTTGTGCATAATCAGAACTACTATGGAACTCCAGTAAAAGAATTCGAAATAAGTAATAGAGAAAATAAGATAGCTATTGCTGACGTTGAAGTTAATGGTGTAAATTCCTTCTTAAAAATTAATCCAGATACAAAAACAATATTCCTGCTTCCTCCAGATTTAGAAACGCTACTATCCAGAGTATTTAAAAGGGATCAAACCGTAGAGAATAAGAAAGATCTTATAGATCGGCTTAAAACCTCAATAGATGAATACAATATAGCTCTATCAACGCATAACTATATTTTTGTAGTTAATGATGATTTAAACAGAGCTTTAGATGAAATTAATCAAATATTAGATGGAAACATTCCTCCTCAAGAAGACAAGATAAAGTTAATTAACGAACTTAAAGATCAAATTGAAGAGTATCTAAAAGTCATCTAGCACTCTTGACGCTAGAGTGCTAATAAATATATAATTTATTAATATGACAGAACGTCAAAAGAAAATACTAGCAGCAATAATAGAGCAATATGCCGAAGTAGCTTATCCTGTTGGAAGTAGCTTACTTGCAAAGGTTTTCAATGTCTCTAGCGCAACTATTCGCTCAGAAATGGTTGAGTTAGAAAAGCTTGGTTTTATTAATCAGCCACATACTAGTGCTGGACGTGTACCTACAGATAAAGGTTATAGATACTACGTAAATAGCATCTCAGCTAACTTAAATGAAATTCCAGGAAATCGTGCTTCACAGGCTCTAGTTTCCAGAATGCAACACGCAGGATCTACGGATCGTATGATAAGAAATGCAGTAGATACTCTAGTTGAACTTACGCACAATTTAGCTATAGCTACAACTCCTAATAGTCAGCTATATATGAGTGGACTTGGCTACCTTTTTAATCAACCAGAATTCTTAGATATTATTCAAGTTCAAGAAGTAGCTAAGCTGCTAGACAACCTCGAGCCGTGGCTAAGAGAAGCAGCTCCAAATGAAGCGCTAAGCGTATATATCGGAAAAGAAAATCCAATTGGAAGATCTGCTGGATGTACCTTAGTTATTTCTAAGTACAGAAGTCCCCACAATGACAATAGTTATATAGGAATATTAGGTCCAACAAGACAAAGTTATAGAGATGTAATGAATCTGGTTTCATTAGCCGGACAAGAATTAGAGGAGGGTTTATTTAATTAATATGAGTAATTCAAAGCCAAAAAAACCAATAGTAAACGCAGAAGATCTGCAAAATCAAATCAAGGAACTTACGGATAATTTAATGCGTGAGCGAGCTGATGCTATGAATGTCAGAAGAAGAGCCGAAGAAGATCGAATTAAGCTGTCTGGATATTTCAAAGCCAGCACCATAAAAGAGCTCCTTCCTTTTCTGGATAATCTGGACCGCGCATTAGCACACGCACCAAAGTTAGAGGATAAATCTTACCAGGAATGGATTAAAGGAATTGAAGGGGTACATAAACAACTCTTCCAGATCCTAGATCAAATAGGAGTAGAAAAGATTAAAACTGTAGGTGAAGAATTCAATCCTGAACTACATGAAGCCGTATCCATGGATGACAGTAAGCCGGGCAGTAAAGAAGTCGTAACCGAAGAGTTGGCAAGCGGATATAGGCTAGGTGATGAAGTGATTCGTCACGCTATGGTTAGAGTAGCAACGCAGTAAATCTTACTACATTAGCACTCTTGACTATTGAGTGCCAAAATATATATTATATAAGTACACTAATCATAGTGAATTTTTTGAAAATAACTATTTAACTAATAACGAAAGGATCAATTATATATGGGTAAAATAATTGGAATCGATCTTGGTACTACCAACTCAGCAATGGCTGTAATGCAATCTGGAAAACCAGAAATCATCGCTAACTCAGAAGGAAATAGAACAACTCCTTCAGTGGTTGCTAGCAATAAAAATAACGAACGACTTGTAGGACAGGTTGCTCGACGTCAGCAAGTAACAAACTCAAAGAACACAATTTACGAAGTAAAAAGACTAATTGGACGAAACTTTAACGATAAAGAAGTGCAAAGAGATCTTAAGCTAATGGGTTACGAAATAGTAAAAAACGGTAACTCTGTAAAAGTAAAAATGGGAGATAAGGAACATAGTCCTGAAGAAGTATCAGCTATGATTCTATCTAAGCTTAAAGCGGATGCTGAAAGTTTCTTGGGTGAAAGTGTTTCTGAAGCTGTAATTACAGTTCCAGCCTACTTTGATGACTCTCAAAGACAAGCTACAAAAGATGCAGGTAAAATCGCAGGTCTTGAAGTTAAGAGAATTATTAACGAACCTACTGCTGCAGCCCTTGCATATGGATTAGATAAAGATACCAAGAAAGATGAAAAGATTGCAGTATACGACCTTGGTGGTGGTACTTTCGACGTATCAATCCTGGAACTAGGTGATGGAGTTTTTGAAGTTAAGTCTACAAATGGTGATACTCACCTTGGTGGAGCAGACTTCGACCGAGTAATAGTAAACTATTTTGCAGATGAATTTAAGAAAGAAAGTGGCATAGATATTTCTGAAGATAAAGCAGCTATGCAAAGACTTCGAGATGAAGCAGAAAAAGCTAAAATTGAATTATCTACTGCTCAAGAAATAAATATTAACCTACCTTTCCTTACCGCTGACGCAGAAGGACCTAAACACTTCGAACACAAACTAACTAGAGCTAAACTTGAAAGCCTGGTAGCTGATCTAATTGAAAAGACTGAAGAACCATGTGTTAAAGCACTTAAAGACGCTAAGTTAAAAGCTAGCGACATAAATGCAGTAGTACTAGTTGGTGGAATGACTCGAATGCCAGCAGTTCAAGAAATGGTTAAGAAAATCTTTGGTAAAGAACCTATGAAGGGTGTTAACCCAGATGAAGTTGTAGCCATTGGTGCTGCTATTCAAGGTGGAGTTCTTCAAGGAGATGTTAAAGATGTCCTCCTTCTAGATGTAACACCGCTAAGTCTTGGTATTGAAACCATGGGTGGAGTAATGACTAAATTAATCGAGAGAAACACCACTATCCCTACATCTAAGAGTGAAGTATTCTCAACAGCGGCAGATAATCAGCCTCAAGTTGAAATTCATGTAGGACAAGGTGAGAGAGAAATGATTGATGGAAACAAATCTTTAGGTAGATTCGTTCTAGACGGTATTGCTTCAGCACCAAGAGGTGTTCCTCAAATCGAAGTTACTTTCAATATAGATGCTAACGGTATTCTAAACGTTACAGCTAAAGATAAGGGAACTGGTAAAGAGCAAAGTATTACAATCTCTGGATCTGGAAATCTAAGTAAAGACGATGTTGAAAAGATGGCTAAAGAAGCTGAGACTCACGCAGATGAAGATAAGAAACGAAAAGAATTTGTTGAAGCTAAGAACATGCTGGATTCAAGCGTTTACAATGCAGAGAAGATGCTTAAAGACAACAAAGATAAATTAAGCGATGAAGACCAAAAAACTTTAGAAAAAGCCATAGAAGAGGCTAAAAAGAGCGTAGCTGACGATAAAATCACTAAGGATGATTTAGATACTGCACTTAAAGATCTTAACGATAGAATCATGCCTATTGGTTCTAAGATGTATGAATCTGCTAAAACAGAAGAAGACAATAAAACTGAAGAAAAAAGCGACACTGTTGAAGGTGAAGTTGTAGACGATAAAAAAGAAGATAAATAATCTAATATAAGTTAGATATAAGTTAAAATAAGGTAACTATGGCTAAACGGGACTACTATGAAGTGCTTGGAATTAATAAAGATGCATCTGCAGATGAAATTAAGTCTGCCTTTCGTAAAGCAGCCATAGAACACCACCCAGATAGAGGCGGGGATGAAGCTAAGTTTAAAGAAGTTAATGAAGCTTACGAAATCCTAAAAGATCAGGAGAAGCGAAAAAGATATGACCAATTTGGCCACGCTGGCGTAGGTAATGATCCGGGTGCCGGATATGGTGGCGGTGGCGGTTACCAAAATATGAATTTTGACTTCGGTGATCTAGGACTTGGAGATATCTTTGGTTCTTTCTTCGGTGGAGGATCTAATCAATCTCAGCAATCTAGAAATCCTAGAGGAAACGATCTTGAAACAAGTATTGAAATTAGTTTCGAAGAAGCAGTATTCGGTACTGAAGTTGAGATCACCCTAAATCTCGACGATAAGTGTAAACATTGTAAGGGAACTACTGCTGAACCTGGATATGATCTTAAAACTTGTCCAACCTGTGACGGTAAAGGCCAAGTAGTTAATGTTACTCGTACAATATTTGGAAATATTCAACAAGCTAGTCTATGTAATAAATGTCATGGTAAGGGAAAAATACCAGAAAAAGAATGTAGTGTTTGTAGAGGTAGGGGTGTAGCTAACGAAAGAAAGACTGTTAAGCTTAAAGTTCCTGCCGGTATTGATGACGGAGCCACAGTAAGACTAAGAGAACACGGTAATGCTATAGCTAATGGTGAAAGCGGCGACCTATATATACACGTAAGAGTTAAAGCGCACAAGAAATTTACAAGAGAAGGCGATCTAATTCTTTCTGAGGAGCATCTTTCAATGGTAGATGCTGCTCTTGGTTATGAATTGGATGTAGAGACTGTAGATGGCATAGTAACTATGAAAGTCCCTGCCGGTACACAATCTGGAGATGACTTTAAGCTATCTAATCACGGTGTTACGCATCCAAATGGAAAAAGTAGAGGTGCACATATCGTCACCGTTATCGTGGACACTCCTACTAAGCTATCTAAGAAACAGCATGAACTATTAAAAGAATTTAAACTTGCCAAAAGTAAAATATTTTAGTTATATAAAACTATAATGCTTAAGCTAAAAAATAATCAAGAAGGACTCATACCTCTCCTTGTGTGTATTTTGGGAGTTGTTGCGGCTGTGATGTATTTTGCCTTTATACGAGTGGCTAAAATAAAGCATTAGCACTTGATTAATTTAACAAAATATGGTAATATTACATTAATATAAACAGATATTATTTTGATGTTTAAGAAAAATAAAACTCAAGTTATAGGCAGATTAGAAAAAGTTAACTTTCCTAACGAAGGTATATATGATATTCCTGCCAAAATAGATACTGGTGCTTTTACTACTTCAGTATGGGCTACAGATATTGTTCTTGAGGACGGTATTTTAAGTTTTAAGATTCTAGGACCAGATATAAAAGGTTATACGGGTCAAGAAATTAGGACTAAAGATTTTAAGAAGGTTGTAATACATAACTCTTTTGGTCACATTGAAAAGAGATTCCGGGTAAATATGACTATGGAAATGGCTGGTAGAAAGCTTAAGACTAAGGTTAACTTGTCTAATAGATCGCTTAATACCTACCCAATTTTAATAGGAAGAAGAACTATTAACGGAAAATTTGTTGTAGATGTATCAAAGTCAAAAGTTAAACATGCTAATCCGAAAGTGAGGTAAGAAAATGAATATAATTATTTTATCCAAAGGTCCAGGAAATTACTCAACTAAGAGACTTGTAGAAGCTGCAGAAGCTAAGGGTCACGGCGTTAGAGTTATTAATTATGCCAAATGTTACGTAACTGCCGAAAGTGGTAAACCAATCGTTAATTATAACGGTGAATCTATTACTGACGTAGATGCGATTATTCCAAGAATATCCTCAAATCTTACTACTTACGGAAGCTCAATAGTAAGACAATTTGAGATGCAAAATGTATTTACTACTACTAGTTCCATAGCACTATCTAGATCTAGAGACAAATTAAGAAGTATTCAAATTTTAGCTAAATGGGGAGTGGGTATTCCTAAAACAGTTTTTGCTAGAGAAACTTCTGACTTTGATGATGTGCTTGAACAAGTTGGTGGTGCTCCAGTGATTATTAAAGTAGCTAGAGGAACACATGGAAATGGTGTTGTATTGGCTGAAACTAAAAAAGCTGGAATGGCTGTGATGCAAGCATTTTACGTTGAAGGAGTTAGCTTCTTAGTGCAAGAATTTATAGCAGAAAGTGCCGGTGAAGACATTAGGGCTGTTGTAGTGAATGGTCAAGTCGTTGCATCAATGGTTAGAAAAAGTTCAGATGATGACTTTAGATCTAATCTACATCAGGGGGCAACTGCTAAATCGGTAAAACTTACAGAAGAAGAAAAGAAGATGGTTCTAAAAGCTGCTAAGGCTATGGGATTATCTTTCTGTGGTGTTGATTTAATGAGGTCAGCTAGAGGTCCATTAATTCTAGAGGTAAATGCATCTCCAGGTTTTGGTATTGAAAAAGTAACAGGAAGACAAGTTGCAGAAAAAGTTATTGAATACGTAGAACAAAACGCAAAAGCTAGACGTAAAAAAGACAAAGTAGGAGCTTAAAAAACATAGCGCTTATGCTATAGTTTTAACTATGGCAGAATTTTTTCTAATAGGTATATTTCTAACTCCTGTAATATTGGCAGCAGTGCTAAGAGTTAACGCTAACTACTTATTCTTAAGTGGTGCACTAGGGTATTTACTATCTAATTTTGTTGGTAAAAATGAACAACTAAGAAGTGTATTTGTAAATAATTTGCATCTATCTGGTAGCGCTAGTAACAACCTTCAATTGACTCTAATTCTTTTACCGGTAGTAATAACTATGGTGGCTATGATAGGAACTGTACATAAACGAGCATTAATAATTAACCTAGTTTCATCATTAGCAGTAGGAGTCCTTTTGGCGGTCTTAATAGTGCCTCTACTTCCTAGTTCTCTCAATATTATGTCTAATACTTTATGGAATCAACTAAAGAATGTTCAGGACATAGTTGTTGCTGCAGGCTCTACATATGTATTAGTTCGAATATTAATTTCCAGGCCTAAGCATGGTCACTCAAAACATGGAAAACACGCATAGTATAGTTCATTAACAGATTAAATAACTTGACATTTTTGTAAAAAAGTCAATAATTATATGAGATGTTTTCTCTATAAATAGAGAATATATTTTTATTTAGGGGCCCATAGCTCAGTCGGTTAGAGCACCTGCCTTTTAAGCAGGGTGTCGTGGGTTCGAGTCCCACTGGGCCCTCCATAAATATATTCATTTTAAATAAGCCGCATTTGCGGTTTTTTTATTTTAAATTTATAAATATCCATTCTTACAAATATGTTATTTCCTATCGTATAATGTAAATAATGAATTTTTCTAGGGTAGTTCTTGTAGACATGGACGATGTAGTTGCCGGATTCTATGCTGAATCAATTAATAGAATGCAAAAAATAGATAAAAATATTAATACCCATAAAAAGGGTAGCTCCTATTTTTTTGAAGAGGAATACCCTAAATATACACAAGAGATAAGGGATATATTTCATTCAGAGGGTTTTTTTGCAAACCTTCCGATTATTGAAGGATCACTTGAGGGCTGGCAGATGCTTTTAGATAATGGTTATGATCCTGTATTTTGCAGTTCGCCTTTACTAACAAGCCCTTATTGTATTGAAGAAAAAAAGCAATGGATTAAAGAAAATTTCGTACCTCTTTTTGGTCAGGGTGTATTAGATAGAGCAATATTAACCAGACATAAACATAGAGAAAAAGGAATAGCATTAATAGACGATAAGCCTGAAATCCACAATTCGGAATCTGCTCAATGGATGCATATATTGTTTGAAAGTGAATTTAATTTAGACTCAGATAATACCTATAGGATTAGTGGGTGGAATGATGATAGGCTATTAGGATATCTGGAAATAGCACGCGAAAATTATATTAATAACCACGGAGGTAATAAGTAATGAATGAACAGTGTTACTACCGCATTAGCGTTAAGGGTATAGCAGTAGATGAAAAGGGCAGATTTTTACTATCAAAAGAAGAAAATGGAATGTGGGAACTTCTAGGAGGAGGATTGGAGCACAATGAAGATCCAGTCGAAGGTCTAAAAAGAGAAATTAAAGAAGAGACCGGGCTTGAGGTTACTTATGTTTCTTCATCTCCTATATATTTCATAACATCTCCTAGGTTGGATCATGACACATATATAGCCAATGTTATATATGAAATAAAACTGAAAGATCTTAATTTTAAGGCTTCAGATGAATGCATAGAACTAAGATACTTTACTGTTGAAGAAGCCAAAAAAGAAAAGTTGTTTCCAAATGTTTTAAATTTCCTAAAAGTGTACAGTGCAAAGAATCATTTAGCTTAGTATTTTTGTATATTTTTTATGCTACAATATGCTTATGGCTAAAAATACATCAAAATCGAATCTCAAAAATCTAAACTTCATGAACCTAAAAAAGCAAGAATACTCAATGCTTTTAGGTCATCTATTTTCATTGGTTTTCTTGCTTAGCGTAATTACTCTCGCTAAGAATGAGTTAACTAATACATTGAAGTTCGCTACTTTATCTAAGGGTTCCCCTAATAATCTAGCAGCTATCCTAAGCATCGTCTTCGTGCTTTACGGACTGACTAAGTCTAAGAAGATGTGGCACCAAATCTCTATTACTTTAAGTGTTGGCATACTTTTTGCAGCGTATTCTGTTTACCTATTCGCCCTATCTTAATAAGAAATTCTTTAAGTTTTTCAAAATTTATCTAAAAAAAGAATAACTGATTTAATTCAGGTTATATATCAGATGAATTAGGGTTGAATGTCTAAATTCCTATAGATCAATCAATAATAATAAATCTATTAAATAATGTTAAAATATATTTAGTTAAAGAAAAATTAAAAATGAGTAAAATTGGAAATTATCTTCAAGAACATCTAAACGGTGAGCTTATAGAAAATAGTGAAATACGTAAGTATTTCTCTATGGATCAGGGCCCGCTTCAAATCATTCCTAGTTTTGTTGCATTTCCAGCTGATGAAAGAGATGTACGTAAAATAAATAGATTCTGTTTCCAGTTATCTCAAAGGGGTAAGTATGTTCCAATCACGGCTAGGGGTTTTGGAAGTAGTTTTAATGGATCTAGTCTTAGTTCTGGGCTTATTATGTCTACAACTAATCATCTTAATAAAATATTGGTTGTGGATAATAAGAGTGGTCTTGTTGTGGTGGAGGCTGGCATAAATTACTCCGATCTTAATAAACAATTACAGTCACGAGGGCTATGTTTACCATTTAAATCAGACCAAACTAATCTGAGTTTAGGTGGTATTATTTCAAGTAATTATGGATCTATTGAACAGTATGTAAAGAGTTTAAAAATTGTACTTTCCAATGGTGAAATATTAGTTACTGAAAACTTAAATGATAAAGAACTCAGCAAGAAGATGGGTCAATTAAATTTTGAAGGTGAAATATATAGAGCTGTTGATGCAGTGCTTGAAGAAAAGAATGATTTAAGTGAACTCAGCAAAAATATTTCTAGTTCATCAGCTGGGTATGCACTTGATAAAATTAAGAATAAAAATGGTTTTGATTTAACACCTTTATTTATTGGAGCTGAAGGAACTCTAGGGGTTATAACTGAAGTTACTATAAAAACTGAAATCTTAAAAATCGAAGACGAGAAGTACCTACTAGCTAGTTTTGAAAATTACCAGGATTTATCTAATGGACTGAATGTGTTAAATTCTTTATCAATAAAGCCAGATTCAATTGAATTCTTTGATGAAAGTGTATTTAAGTCACTGGATTTTATTAGTCCAAATCTTATAAACAACTGGATAACTAAGCCTTACTCTAAAGCATATTTACTTATTGGATTTATGGGTGTAAGAAAAAATGTAGATAAAGGCTTGTCTAAGACTATGAAACATCTAAAAGAATTATCTTCGAACATCTTTGTGGTAGATGAAAATGAAAGCGAGATATCTCTCAAGCATAAACTTTCTAATCTTAAAAAAGTTCTACTTAGTCATTACGACAAGGGCCAACGAGGAATAAGAGTAATAGATTCTATGGCAGCTCCATTAGAATGTATAAACGATCTTCTTAATGGACTCGATATATTATCCAAAAAGTTAAATATACGGTTAGCAATATCAGGGAATATAGCTGATGGTAATATTAGCGTTATATCTATTTGTGATGTAAACGAAATAGGAGATAGACAATCCTTCTTTAAGCTACTCCATGATTCAAGTGATCTAGTTATTTCTCTTGGAGGAAGCATCTCTTCAGAAGGAGGAAGAGGTAGAACTCTTACTCCGTATATGAACAAAGAATTCAATCCTCAAATGATGCTAATATTTAAAAAAATAAAGAATATCTTTGACCCTCAATATATTCTTAATCCAAATGTAAAATTCGATACCACCGAAGATCAAATAAAAGAATTACTTACAAATACCTATCAGCCAAGATACATAGAAAACTACTAAGAATATTGTAAAAATACTATAAAAATGGTATTATATTTTTCTATGGAAGAGAGAACTAATTTAACTTATAACCAATATGCTTGGCCAAGAGCTATTTTAAAAATGGCTGCAGGACTAGCTCTATCTATTACTGTAATTGGAGGTGTACATGCAGCTAAGGCTTCCACTGAAACCTATGACTATTTAAGTAATTCACCTAATATTGAATTTACTCCCCAAATGAATCAGGAACACGATCAGTTGCCGGGCGAAATTAGTTCCGAAGCTTTGTATGCGGCCGAGTCTTTCGCTATTGCAGGATTATCTAGTTTAATAGCATTTAGACAATTCAAGAAAATCAGACAACAAAATAATTAATAATGAGTTACAACTGTGGTTCCAATAGGAGCCCAGTCGTATACCCATGCTGAATCCGCCACTCTTAGACCTAGGCATCCATGAGATGTGTTAACGTTTCCAAAGACGCTATCTGGTCTCCAGTAGTTTCCGTGAACCGCATCACCATTCTTATCAAAATACAATACATAAGGAACCTTTGGCTGATTATATTTACTGCCATCAGGATTGTATCCCCACATGTTTACGCTTCTAACTTTCTGCCAAATTGTGAATGTGCCAACCGGAGTCGGAGTTGAAGATTTACCTGCACTCATTTGAAAACTCTTTACAAGCACTCCGTCTTGATAAGCATAGAGCATTTTAGAAGTTAGATTACCTTCTATTAAATATTTATAGCCTGCAGGGGTGTTATCTGTAGCGAAAGGTATCAAAACTCCATTGAGACTAAAACTAGCGCCACCACCATTCTTTAATGCAGTCTTAATTCCTGACGATAGTGAACTAATTGAAGCTGCATCCAATTTAAATCCATTAGATCCATTATTTACAATTACGCTCGATCCGTCATCATGAGTTATTACCGTACGATTAATTGGAGATACGTTTATTTTGTTTACTAAATTATCTATATAACTATTTAATGCCGATTCGTTTATCGAGTATTTATTATTTTGAAGTTTAGACGAATCGATTAATGAAGTAATGTCGGCAGAAGAAAGCTTAAAGGTTTGTCCATTGGATGATATGGTTATATTCTGATTCTCGACAGCGTTTAGCCGGGTAAGGAATTTAGAATGATTAAGCTTCAAGTTTAGAGCAATCTTCTGTTCTTTGGCTAAGGCGTTTTGCGAAGCTAATATTTTAGCATTATTAGCCATCACCATAAATGAATAAACGGATAATAGGCTATATGAAACCAGAATCATTACAGCGAAAATACTAAAGAATGCCTTACCAAATGGTATAGCTATAGATTTTGCTTCAACCTTTGCAATTGTTCTGACGTTGATTATTTCTTCTACGTCATTCGCTACTGTTGGATAAATAGCATGTATCGGAGACTTACGTCTTACCGGTATAAAAAATTCATTACCAACAGCAACTCCATTAATGCCAATGGATTGTGCCATTTTTGCCCCTCTTTGTTTTTCACACTAAGTCTTATTTTTATTTTTATGTTATCTAATGTTAAGACTTTAATATCATTGTAGTACTTGTAAGAAAATAAACAATAGCATTTTTGTAAAATTCAATAACAATTACTTTATTTCAAGTAAAGAATAGGATATAGTAACAGATAGATAAACAGGAAATATACCCTTGAGCGGTCATTCAAAATGGTCAACAATCAAAAGACAAAAAGGCGCTAAAGACGCAGCTCGTGGCGCTCTATTTACAAGATTAGGAAATGGAATCGCAATCGCAGCTAGAAATGGTACCGATCCAGATACTAATTTTTCACTAAGAATAGCTATGGATAAAGCTAGGGAGGCTAATATGCCTCAAGCTAACATTCAAAGAAGTATCGATAGAATCAAAGATAAATCCTTAAGTGATTTAACAGAAGCTCTATATGAAGGATATGGACCCGGCGGAGTAGCTATATTAGTTGAAGTTGCTACGGATAACATAAACAGAACCTACCCAGAAGTGAGACTAGCATTTACTAAACACGGAGGAAATATAGCAGAGAAGAATTCAGTGGCATTTATGTTTGACCGAAGAGGACTAATTAGAATCAAAGGTTCTGGAGATGAACTTATGCTCGAAGTATTAGATGCAGGTGCTGTTGATGTAGTTGAAGAAAACGGTGAACTTATTATTTATACTAAGGCCACAGACCTTGCTGCCGTAAGAGATAAGCTTTCTAAAGATCATCAGATATTAGATGCAGAGTTAACTTATGTTCCAAACATGAGTGTTGAAGTAAGTGATCAGACTACTGTAAACAAGATCATGAATCTAATGGAAGCACTTGAAGATAATGCTGACGTTACTAATACATATGTAAACTTCGATATTAAAGACGACTTAATAAACGAATCAGGAAATTAATAAAGTGCGAATTCTAGGCATTGATCCTGGAACAGCAATTGTAGGATTCGGAGTAATAGATGTATTAGATGGTAAATATAAAATGGTTGACGGAGGAGTAATTAGAACTCCTGCAAAAACTTTTGATCCCATAAGACTACACACAATTTACGATGAACTAACGGCTATCATTAAAGATACTAAGCCAGAATTTATGTCAGTAGAAAAACTTTTTTTTGCCACTAATGTGACTACTGCAATGAGTGTATCCCAGGCAAGAGGAGTAATAATGCTAGCCGGTCAGCAAGCTGGATTATCTATACATGAATACACCCCACTCCAAATTAAACAGGCCTTAACTGGATATGGTAGGGCAGAAAAAAAACAAATTCAGGAGATGGTTAGAATTCTGCTTAATCTAAAAAAAGCTCCTCAACCTGACGATTGTGCCGATGCGTTTGCTGCCGCAATTACATATGCTATGAATATTAAAAGCTAATATTGATATAATATAGCTATGATTGCAAGTATCTCTGGAAGAGTAGAAGAAAAAGAATTAGAAAAAGTCATTATAGAGACCAATGGTATTGGCTATTTGGTAAGTATTACAACTAAAGATTATGATGAACTTGAAGTTGGCAAAAATACAAAATTATATATCTTTGAAAATATCCGTGAAGACTCATATGACCTATATGGATTTGTATATAAATCTACTAAGAGTCTATTTAATCAATTGATTAGCGTTAAGAATGTTGGTCCTAAAGTAGCACTTTCTATTTTAAGTCTTGGATCAGACCAAGAAATAAAGAATGCCATTGCCGGAGGAGACGTTAAGTTCCTAGTTACAGCAAAAGGTGTAGGCAAAAGAGCTGCCGAACAAGTGGTGGTTGAACTTAGAGATAAAGTTGGACTTGTTGCCACTGATGAAGCCGAGAACGTTCTAACGAGAAGAGGTATAAATATTAATGATGAAGCCCTGCTAGGACTTATGAGTCTTGGATATTCTCAGTCGGATGCATCTACGGTACTCTCTAAAGTCGATATTAATTTACCAGTAGACGAGAGAATTAAGGAAGCATTAAAAGGATAAATATGAAAATTCCAGAAATAAAATTAAATGACGGTAACAAAATTCCACAATTCGGTCTAGGACTTTGGAAGATCAAAACCTACGAAGAAATAAAGGTAGCTTTTGATTCTGCTATTGAAAACGGATATACCTTATTCGATAGTGCGCAAGTTTACGGAAATGAAGAATTTTTAGGTAGAGCAATTAAAGAATCTAAGATAGATCGTTCAAAGCTTTTTATAACAACTAAAATATTTATAAGTAATTTCGGTCATAAGAAAGCTTTAAAAAGTTTTGATGAATCATTAAAGAATCTAGATATGGAATACATAGACTTAATTCTTCTACATTTTCCAGTAACATTACTTCGAAAAAAAACCTGGTTAGCACTCGAGGAAATTAAAGAAAGCGGTAGAGCTAAGTCTATTGGGGTAAGTAATTACACAATTAGACATCTTGAAGAGATGAAAAAATATGCAAAAATTATCCCGGCCGTAAATCAGGTAGAACTTCACGTATTTCTTCAACAACCAGAACTTATAAAATATTGTCTAGAAAACAATATTGTAATAGAAGCATATTCTCCGCTCGCACACGGTAAAGCTATGTATGATAAAACGGTTAGCGAAGTTGCAAGTAAGTACGGAAAAACATACACCCAGATTATGCTAAGATTCTTATTAGAAAAAGGTCTAGTGGTTATACCAAAATCTACACACCCAGAAAGAATCAAAGAAAATATTGAAATATTTGATTTTAAATTAGACGAAGAAGACATGAAGAAACTAAGTAAACTAGATAAAAATCTTAGGACTTGTTGGGATCCTACATTAGTACCATGATAGATAGAATATTAGATACATCACCGCAACCAGAAGAAGAAAAAGAATTAGAAATAACTCTTCGACCTAGAGATTTTTCAAGTTACATTGGACAAGAAAAATTAAAGCAGAATTTAAAACTAGCTATTACTGCTAGTAAAAAAAGAAATGAACCAATTGATCATGTTCTTTTGTATGGGCCACCTGGACTTGGAAAAACCACTATGGCTTCTGTGATTGCCAACGAGATGGGTGCTCAAATTAGAATTACTTCTGGACCTGCAATTGAAAAAACTGGAGATTTAGCAAGTTTACTTACTAATCTTAAAGACAACGATATTTTATTCATTGATGAAATACATAGATTAAATAGCAATGTTGAAGAAGTTCTATATTCTGCAATGGAAGATTTCAAATTAGATATCATGATAGGCAAAGGGCCTAGTGCTAGAAGCCTTAGGCTAGATCTGCCAAAGTTTACTATCATCGGAGCTACAACAAGAGCAGGAGCGCTATCCGCACCTCTTAGAGATAGATTCGGAATTGTTCATCGTCTCGAATTCTATTCTGAGGATGAAATAGAACAAATTATAAATAGAGCTGCAAGCATACTGGGCACTAATATAGATAAAGACGCATCCAAAGAACTTGCGAAGCGTTCTAGGCTTACTCCAAGAATTGCTAACAGACTTCTAAAAAGAGTTAGGGATTACGCTGATGTAAATGGTGACGGGATTATTGATACGATAATTGCAGAAAAAACTTTGAAACTATTAGAAATCGATGAGAATGGTTTAGATAGCGTAGATAGAGCTTTACTTAGAGCAATCATCGACAACTACGATGGTGGACCAGTTGGTGCTGCAACTCTTTCAGCTTTACTTTCTGAAGACAAACAAACAATTGAAGACTTTATAGAGCCATACTTAATGCAGCTTGGATTACTAGAAAGAACTCCAAAAGGAAGAAAAGTTACACCTAAAGCGTATAAAATTAATCTTTAATCTATATTCTTACGAATATAGTATGAGTTTTTATTTACTTTACCTTCATAAGTTGCAATTAAATTATATTTTGAACAAAGCAAGTCATCTTTTTCACAAGAGCCTCCATTGCTGTCGGTAATTTCATAGGCAAACATATCTTTCATTGGCATTGAAGATAATTCCAGATTTTGTGTAGAATCTTTAGATAAAGGATCCAGTAAATTACTTTGATTAAAATTAACTAATTCTTTATTTCTAAAATCTAAACTATTTAAATCCGTTAATGAGGGATAGTGTCCATTTTTTGAATAATATGTTTCAAGAACAGACTGAGTATTTTTAATTTTAGTTACTCTTTGGTCGTTTCTCGT
>Ga0209084_1000139_pt1 | contig 69038 bp, 68 predicted proteins | sample C_130820_MF_Meta_FD_187309 | JGI IMG/M metagenome (GOLD analysis project Ga0209084, IMG submission 187309) | Freshwater microbial communities from Lake Croche, Canada to study carbon cycling - C_130820_MF_MetaG (SPAdes) (version 2) | ecosystem: Environmental > Aquatic > Freshwater > Lake...
TCGACGATGGACTGGTGGGTCAGCAGGTGTTCGCCGGCGAAGCCACCCGCCTCGCCTACATGACCGATGAAGCCGCCGAGGGGCGCGACTCATTCCTCGAGAAGCGCGACCCCGACTGGTCGAGCTATCCCTGGCACTTCTGAATCGGGCTAGCTGCCGCTCGTCACCACGATGAGCACGCCGAGGAGTGCCAGCGCCACACCGATGGCCTGCTCGCGTTCGAGTCGTTCATGATCGATCTGACGCGCGAGCACCAGCGTCGTGACGGGAAACAACGACGACAATGCAGCAACAACTGGCAGCGCTCCGCTCCGAGTGGCCACGCCGTAGAGCGTGACGGCGAGGGCATCGCCGATACCTGCCGCTGCGGCCGGCATGACGTTGCCCCGGCCGGCCACCTTCGGCGCCTTGGTCACGACGACAACGACGATGAGCAACACCGGGTACACGAGGCGCATCACCAGAAGCGTGGAGAGCGCGTTGTCGCCGCTGCCGTTGGCCACCGCCAGCAACGAGATACCGATGCCCAGTGCGGCAATGAGCGCGAGAACGATCGGTCGGTGACCACCGGAGCGGAAGAGTCGAAGATGCGGACCGCCAGCGAGGACCACACCAATGATCGCCAGCGCGATACCGATGCTTCGTACCGGTCCGGGGCCTTCACCACGGGCGAATCCGACCGCCACCGGAACCAGCACCGAGGTACTGGCGATGGGAGCCACGACACCCATCACCCCGGTGGCGAGTGCTTGGTAGAGAGCCACGATCCCGAGGGAGCAGGAAACTCCGGCAACGATCCCCCAACCAACGGTGGTTCCCGAGAAATGCAGATCGCCGGTGAAGAGGGCGATAACTGCGACGAATGGCAGTGCGGCGAAACTCGACCACAGCAGCACGGTGGAGGACGGCAGTCGTTTCGAGACAGTTCCGCCGATGAAATCTGACGTGCCCCACAGGATCGAGGAGATGAGCGCAAGGGCGATGGCCACGCCGCATCGTAGGTGCGATGCGAATGGTCGCCCTCAACGCGCCCCAAGGTTCAGATGAATCTCAGCGGTACTCGGGCGTGGGCGCGGGCCCAGATGGAGTTGATGCGTACTGGTTCGCCATCGAGTTCGTAGTCGGGGAAGCGTCGATGCCACTGCTCGAATGCGGCTCGCGCCTCCAGACGGGCGAGGTTCGCACCGAGACAGTGATGCACGCCATGACCTAGGGCGAGATGACGGGGGAACCGACGATGTATGTCGAAGCGTTCCGGATCGACGAACTCGCGATCATCGTGATTCGCGGATCCCCACAGGAGCATCACGCGCGAATCGGCCGGGATGGTGACTTCGTGGATGGAGACCTCGCGGGTGGTCTGACGAGGAAGCACCTGCACCGGTGAGTCACAGCGAAGCAGTTCCTCAATCGCTCCGGGCCACAGCGATTCGTCGGCAACAAGCTCGGCTCGTTGGGCCGAGTCCGACGCGAGCAGCACCAGCCCATTGCCGATCAGGCTGGACGTTGTGTCATTACCGGCGAGGATCAGCAACATGCAGAACCCGAGAAGTTCCGAGTCCTCCAGGCGGCGACCATCGAGTTCGGCATCGAGCAAGGCCGACATCATGTCGTCAGTCGGGTGTGCCCGACGGGCCTTCAGCAACTCGTCGAACATCATGTAGATCGCACCGGCCGCGGCAGCGAAGGACTCCGACGAGGTGATCTCGAGGAACGATTCCGTCTGCTTGCGGAACTCCGGCACAAGTGATTCGGGAACCCCGATGAGTTGGGCGATGACAAGGCTGGGGAGCACCGCGGCATATGCGTGCTGAGCCTCGCAGTGATCCGCCGATGCGATCTCATCGCATAACTGCTCAGCCATACGACGGACGGTGGGTTCGACCTCGGCAACCCGGCGAGGGGTGAATGCCCGCGACACCAACGCCCGACTCGCGGTGTGTTCGGGTGGATCGAAATAGATCATCTGTGGCAGCAAGCCATTGGCCTCGGCCACATGGCTGCTGAAGGTCTCATGATCATGGACCGCGGTCCAGACATCTTCGAACCGGCTGAGCGCATACACGCCGGTCTCGGGATCGAGGTACACCGGCGCTTCGTCGCGCATGATCCGGTAGTCATCGAAGAGCGTGCGTTGGAAGTTCGGTGAGGTGGGGTCGTATCGGAATTCTGATTGCATGCTCAGTGCCCCCTTCGACAGATGACTGTTCGATCCCGGCCGGCGAGATCCTGCCTGATCTCCACACCATCAAAGCCCGCATGGCGAGCGAGTGCAGCAAATTCCCGGGCCTGGGTCGGAGCCAGTTCGACGACGAGCGACCCGACGGGCGCCAACCATTCGGGCGCCTCGGCCACGATCACCCGGAGATCGTCGAGGCCATCTGGGCCCGCGAATAACGCGGAGGCCGGTTCCCAATCGCGCACCACTGCCGGCAACTCATCGCCTTCGGCCACATACGGGGGGTTGGAGATGATGAGATCGATCGAACCCCGCAGATCCATTGGCAGAGCAGCGAACCACTCCCCTGCGGTGGCGATGGTGACCCGGGTGCCCGCTCGCCCGAGCCCGGCAAGGTTGGCGCGGGCCACGGCGAGAGCTGCGTCCGAGACATCAGTGAGCCACACGTCGACCCGTTCTCGTTCGAATGCGAGCGAAAGTCCGATGGCTCCGGAGCCGGTGCCGAGATCCACTGCCACCAACGAGCGGCCCTCCGCAGCCGACCGCATCGCGTCGAGTTCGGCCAACGCGAACTCCACGACAGATTCTGTGTCGGGTCGTGGGATGAGCACCCGTGAATCCACCAGCAGATCGAGATACCGGAATCCCCAACTTCCCAACACGTACTGCAACGGCTCACCCTGCATCCGACGCTCGAGCATGAGATCGAAAAAGTGCACGCCTCGTTGGGTGGCGGGGTCGTCGAGTCCGAGCACGTATTGGGCGCCCTCGTTCCCGGAAGCCCGTTCAACGATCCGCCGAGCATCCGATGCGGGGTTCTCACTCACCTCCGCAAGAGCTCGTTCTGCCTCACGCTGCAGGAGGCGCCATGACACGGTGCTGTCGGCCTCCGCCATGGTTCAGCCTTCGCGATCGCGCAGCTGCGTGGCCCGTTCATCGGCCACCAGCGCATCGACGACCTCGTCGAGTTCGCCGCCGAGGATCTTGTCGAGCTTGTAGAGCGTGAGCCCGATGCGATGGTCGGAGAGGCGGTTCTCCTTGAAGTTGTAGGTGCGGATCTTCTCGGACCGGCCACCACCACCGGTCTGGGCCCGACGGGCACCGGAGGCCTCAGCAGCCTGGCGATCCTGTTCGGCCTGCAGCAACCGACTGCGCAACACCCGCAACGCTTTTTCGCGGTTCTGGATCTGGCTCTTCTCGTCCTGCATCGCCACCACAACCCCGGTGGGTAGATGGGTGATCCGCACCGCCGAGTCGGTGGTGTTGACCGACTGACCGCCCGGACCAGATGACCGGTAGACATCGATCCGCAGTTCATTCATGTCGAGTTGCACATCGACCTCATCGGCCTCGGGGAGCACCGTGACAGCAGCCGACGACGTGTGCACGCGGCCCTGACTCTCGGTGACCGGCACCCGCTGCACGCGATGCACGCCCCCCTCATGCTTCATGCGGCTCCACACGCCATCACCAGCGACCCGGAACGTGACGTCGGCGAAGCCCCCGAGATCAGATTCCTGAGCCTCCATGATCTCGAACTTCCATCCGAGCCGCGAGGCATAGGAGCGGTACATGTCGAACAGGTCGCGGGCGAAGAGGTTGGCTTCCTCGCCGCCCTCCGCACCGCGGATCTCGACGATGACGTTGCGATCATCGTTCGGGTCCTTGGGCAGCAGCAGGACCTTGATCTCCTCATCGAGACGGATGATTGCGGCCTCGGCGCCGTCGATCTCCTCTCGGAGCATGTCACGATCCTCGGCGTCGGCCTCGGTGTACATCTCACGGGCGATCGAGAGATCGGCGTTGGCCTGTCGGAGATCGCGCAGCCGTACTACCAACGCTCCGAGGTCGCGGTAGCGACGGCTGAGATCGGCATAGCGACTCTGATCAGCGATGATCGCGGGATCGGCGATGGAACGCTCCACCTCGGCGAACTCGCGTTCGAGATCATCGAGTCGATCGAGCATGCTCATACGAACTGCTCCGCACCGGCGACGCGCCAGTCACCCTCGACGGACACGAATTGGGCAGGATGCACCAACTGTGCGGCGAGTTGCTGCGCTGCAGGATGAAGATCGCGGGCGGGCAGCACGATCATGAGCAACGCGGTGGGATGGAGTGCCAGCCTCGCATCAGCCGCCGATGGCACCAGATCGAGATCGATACCAACGGAACAGGCCACGACGACATCATTGCCCTCATGGTCGCGACCGAAGGCGATCGTGGCACCGGAGTCCTTCACGCTCTCCCGAACGAGCGCGGCTTCGGCGACCCGAAGTTCACTCAGCCCGATGAGTGAGGGGTCGGCGAGCAGACGCCAACGCAGCCATCCCTCGGGCGCCAATTGGCGCAGCGGGTGCGGCTCGGCTTCCGGGCGACGGACCCGATCAACGCTGGAGATCACCGATGCCAGGGCTTCGGGAGTGGGAACTGAACCGTGCACCATGGCGAAAGCTTCGCGGTCATGGCGCCCGACGCCGACATCGACCCTTGCACCGTCGTCATCGGTGATCACCACGCGAGCAACCTCGAGTCCGCGGATCTCACCGCGGATTTCGCCATGCTCCACCACGACGTCGAGTCCGGCCTCGAGCAGGACGACGGCAGCCTCACGGGCGACTGCGGTTGGTTCGATCGGGACCTGTGCCCCAGCGACAGCCGCGGGGCTGATGGCCCGACCGTGCACGGCCCAGACCTGTGGAGGATCGGCAAACAGCGATGCCCGGCGGGCAACGATGCCAGCGGCGATCTGGTCATCGACGAGCAGATGCAAACCGGACGAAGTTTGGCGACTGGCCCAGACCATTGCAGGGCCCACAGCGCGTGCCGCTTGATCTCCGAGCAGAACCCAGAGTTCGCCCTCGTGGAACACCGCCGCGCCAAATGGCAACGGCGTTCCCGTGAGCAGGGATGCGTCGAGTTGGAGATGCGCTGCGACCAACCCGCGCGCCTTGGCCGCGAACAGCCCGGCGCGCTGATCTGCTTCGAGTGGAACGACAGGCCCCTGTGATCGGGTGCGGGGGTTACTTACGGCGCTTGCCGTAGCGCTTCTCGAACTTCTCGATGCGGCCACCGGTGTCAACGAGTTTCTGCTTGCCCGTGTAGAACGGATGGCACTCGTTGCAAAGTTCGGAACTGAGCTCAGCCTTGGTGGAGCGGGTGGTGAACGTGTTTCCACACGAGCACTTGACCGTCGCCTCGACGTAGTTGGGATGGATGTCGGCCTTCATGGCGGTACTCCAGTGAGAAATCGGAACGGCAAGTCTGCCGGACGGAAGCGGTTGTCTGCAATCCCGGCCGCTGCCAGCACGAAGCGGGGTCGGCCGGGCGGTTGGATCAGCCCTTGGCGATCTCGGCCAGGAACTCGTCGTTGGTGCGGAAGTTACTCAGACGGTCGATGAGCATCTCGAGGCCGGAAGCGCCCGAACCGCTCTCGGCGGCCAGCCCGGAGAGCACCCGGCGCAGCTTGTAGACGTTCTGGAGTTGCTTGCGGTCATAGAGCAATTCCTCGTGACGGGTGGAGGAGCCATCGACCTCGATAGCCGGGTAGATCCTTCGTTCGGCCATACGGCGATCGAGCCGGAGTTCCATGTTTCCGGTGCCCTTGAACTCCTCGAAGATCACTTCGTCCATGCGCGAACCAGTGTCGACGAGCGCGCTGGCGAGGATCGTGAGCGAACCGCCCTCCTCGATGTTGCGAGCGGCACCGAAGAACTTCTTCGGCGGATAGAGCGCGCCGGTGTCGATACCACCGGACATGACACGACCGGTCGCGGGAGCAGCGAGGTTGTAGGCGCGGGCGAGACGGGTGATGCCGTCGAGGATGATCACGACATCGCGGCCGTCCTCGACCATGCGCTTGGCTCGTTCGATGACGAGTTCAGCCACGGCGGTGTGCTCCTCGGCCGGACGATCGAAGGTCGACGCGATGACCTCGCCCGACACCGAACGTCGCATGTCGGTGACTTCTTCGGGCCGCTCATCGATGAGCAGCACCATGACATGCACCTCGGGGTTGTTCTGTTCGATCGACTTGGCGATCTGCTTCATGATCGTGGTCTTGCCGGCCTTGGGGGGCGACACGATGAGTCCGCGTTGACCCTTGCCGATGGGCGAGATGAGATCGATGATGCGGGCCGTCATGTTGTAGGGCTCGTCGCGGCTCGACAACGAGAGACGGGAATCAGGGAACAGGGGCGTGAGATCGTCGAAGCGGCGACGATCACGTGCGGCGTCGGGATCGGCGCTGTTCACGGAATCGATACGCAGAAGCGCTGGATTCTTCTCGTTGCGGGTGGCCGGGCGGCACGCTCCGGCGATCAGGTCACCGCGACGAAGCGAGAACTGCCGCACCTGCTTCACCGAGACGTAAACGTCATCGCGGGTGGGTAGATAGCCGGCCACGCGGATGAAGCCGTAGCCCTCGTCTCGCAGATCGAGGACTCCGGATACCTCCGTGGGTTCGCCGACGAATGACTCCTCGGGGCGATTCGTGTCGCGGATGACCTCGCGGGAACCATCACGTTCGCCACCGCGCTCTCCGCTGCGATCGCGGCCACGACGACGGCGACGGCGACCGCCTTCGCCCCCCTCGCCCTGGTCGCTCACATCATCGAGAAGTTCGGCGGGCGTGGGAACGGTTTCGACGTCGGGATCGATGGTTGTGCTTGACGCCGGTTCAGAGACCAAGGTCGGCTCGCCAGCGGCAGGGCCGTCATCAGCCTCAGGGCTGTCAGCACTGGATGCAGGCGCAGATTCCTCCGCTGCTGGCTCGGATACCGGCTCGCCCGCCGACGTGACTTCCGGCTCATCGGCTGCATCAGCGGCCACCGTGGTCACTCCGGCAAGTTCGAGGATGAGATCGATGACCGTGGCTTTCTTGGCCCGGGCAGCAGGCTTGCCGCCGAGCGCCTTGGCGATGGACATGAGTTCGTCGCGGTCCTTCGCCTCGAGCATCGATCGTTCGAGTTGGTCAGCCATGGGGAGTCCTCAATGGGATCAGGTGGACGCAGCGACGGGAGGTCAGCCGTGTCACGGAGCGCAGGATGTGGCGCATTGGATGAAGGGAGAGGGAGAAGATCCGGAACGCAGTGTCCCGGGGTCCGCCGGACGGCGGGGAGAGGTTCGACACCGCAAGGCGGACCCGAACGACAAGGAAAGCGTACGGAACTAGCTCGCGGAGAGCAAACGCCCCATGAGTTCGTGACCGGCGACGATCGGCGCATCGGCCACGCCGGCTTCGGTATAGGCGCCGCCCGGGCCATCGACTTCCGAATCGGCGAGCAGGTACGGAACCGGGTCGGAACTGTGCGTGCGGGTGGCCAGCGGCGTTGCGTGATCGGGAAGCATGAGCAGGCGCCAGGGCCCCATGTCATCAAGTGCAGGCAGGAGGTCGGCAAGGATCCGGGAATCCCAGTTCTCGAGCGCCTTGACTTTCTCCTCGACGTTGCCGGCATGACCGGCTTCATCGGTGGCTTCGACATGGATGATGAACAGATCGGCACCCGATTCCAGTGAGCGAAGCGCGCAGTCGCGCTTGCCCTCGTAGTCGGTGTCGTACCACCCGGTGGCGGTGGCGAGCTCGACGATCTCGATCTCGGTGAGAACACCGAGGCCGCGCACGAGATCGACGGCAGTGACCAGACCCGCCTGCACGCCATAGGTGGAGCTGAATGACGGCATCTGGGGCTGGAACCCCTGACCCCATAACCAGATCTGCGAGGCATCGAGATTGGAAGCAGCCAGCACATCACGGGACGCGTCCATGAGTCGCTGCAGTTGCGGGGCAGCACTTCCGGTGGGCCATACCGCGGGCTTTCCGGTGAGATCGTGCGGCGGAGCGCATTCGGCCTCGGCCCATTCGGCCGGGGCAACCATAATGTGGCGGTACTGCACACCGGGATGGAACTCGATGCCGTCACCGCCGAGTTCGGCCTGCAGAGCAGCGATGACAACCGCTGCGTCCTCGGTGGAGGGATGCCCACCGGCGAAGTCGATCATGGTGCCGTCGGTGCCGACCGTGGACAGATTGCATCGATAGGCGACCTGGTCGGGACGCAGACGCAGACCCAGCGCAGCCGCTTCGATCGGCGCTCGGCCGGTGTGATAGCGAGCGGGGTCATACCCAAAGATCGACATGTTGCCGACATCGGAACCCGGCGGCATACCGGCGGGGATGACCGCAGCACGGCCCAGGGTGGAGCGGGCGGCCAGCCGATCGATCACGGGGGTGTGCGCCGCTTGCAGGGGCGTACGACCGCCCAACTCGGCCAGTGGCTCATCGGCACAACCATCAGGGACACAAACGATGTACTTCATGGCTCCAAGTGTGACGCAATTCGGGGGCGGATGGCTCAGCGAGCCCTGTCAAGGGTGGATTCGATAAGAGTGCGCACCGACAGATAGTCGTTCGGAGCGGTGACGAAGTGCTCGGTCCGGTCGAAGAGATCGGCAAGGCGGTCGGGCAGTTGCGGGTACACACCCGACGCCGCTTCGACTGCAGCCGGGAACTTGGCGGGGTGCGCAGTACCGAGCACCACCATGGGCACTGCGGGATCAGCGCGAACTTCACGGGCAGCGGCCAACCCCACTGCGGTGTGGGGGTCGAGCAGCACACCTCGCTCCTCGTACAGGGCCGCGATGGTTGCCGCAGTGCGTTCATCATCGACCCGGGCCGCGCTCCAGTGCTCGCCGAGCATGTCGAGTCGACCGGTCTCCACCGAGACCGTTCCCTCGGAACGAAATCGGGCCATGAGGTCAGCTACGGCCGCGCCATCGCGCCCATAGATCTCGAACAACAAACGTTCGAGGTTCGAGGACACCTGGATATCCATGCTCGGACTCGAGGTCGGGAGTACTTCACCGATGGTCATGGTGCCAGTGGTGAGGAACTGGGTGAGGATGTCGTTGCGATTCGACGCCACCACGAACTGTGAGATGGGCGTGCCCATCCGCTGGGCCCCGTAACCCGCGAAGACATTGCCGAAGTTTCCGGTGGGCACCGAGAAAGCCACTGGTCGGCCCGCTCCCCCACCGAGTCTCGTGGTGGTGGTCACGTAGTAGACGGTCTGGGCCATGACCCGTGCCCAATTGATGGAGTTGACCGCCGAAAGATTGCGGGTATCGCGAAAACCATCATCGGCGAAGAGCGCCTTCACGAGATCCTGACAATCATCGAAGGTGCCCTCGACGGCAATGTTGTGCACGTTCGGCGATGTCACCGTGGTCATCTGGCGGCGCTGCACATCGGACACCCGGCCGGCCGGATGAAGGATGAACACCTCAGCCGATGAACGGTCGCGCAGGGCCTCGATGGCCGCAGAGCCGGTGTCTCCGGATGTGGCGCCGACCACAGTGACCTTCTCGCCCCGACGGGTGAGTTCATGATCGAAGAGTCGTCCGACCAACTGCAGGGCGACGTCCTTGAAAGCAAGGGTCGGGCCATGGAAAAGCTCAGCGAGCCAGATGCCGTCGCCGAGATCGGTGAGCGGAATGACCTCATCGACGTCGAAGGTGGCATAGGTGTCGGCCACCATTGCGACGAACACATCACGATCGATCGATCCCTCGACGAACGGCCACATGACCTCGGCGGCGACGTCCGCGTACGGCATCGACGAGAAACGTTCGAGGTCGCCAACCGTGATCGACGGCCACGAGGACGGCACATAGAGGCCGCCATCACGGGCGAGGCCGGCGAGCAGAACATCGGCGAACCCCAGTTCGGGCGCCTGTCCCCTGGTGCTGACATAGGTGAGGCTCATGACTCTGGCTCCTCCTCGATGAGCACCCGGATGACGCTGCCAACGCGACGCACGGCCTCGAGCGACCGCAGAGCGGCGAGTGTGGCGTTGAGTTCACGACGTCCGACCCGATGGGTGATGAAGTCGAGTCGGGCCTCGTCCTCAGCGAGCGACCCGCCGAGTTCGGAATCAGCCGCCGACTGGGCCATCGAAGCGATGGACACGCCGTTGTCGCCCAGCACGCTGGCGATCGTGGCGAGCACGCCCGGACGATCCACGGCAACGAGGCTCAGATAATGCGCTGAGGAGGTTTGATCTGATGGCCGCATCCGGGGAGTGCCGAGCGAACCGATCGAGCCATGCGCTCCAGCTCGCAGGTTGACCGCTGCGTCGATGAGGTCGCCGAGCACTGCGCTCGCTGTCGGGTCGCCTCCGGCGCCGCGGCCATAGAACATCAGCTCACCGACTGCCTCGCCTTCGACGAATACCGCGTTGAAGCTCTCCCGCACTGATGACAGGGGGTGACTGGCCGGCACCAGAACAGGGTGGACTGCTGCGATGAGTTCGTGGCCGTTCTCAGTGTCGAAGCGCTCGGCGACGGCGAGCAGCTTGATCACGAATCCATTGCGAGCGGCGAAGGCGATGTCGTCAGCAGTGATGGAACTGATGCCCTCAGCATCGACCATCGAGTCGGTGACGTCGACACCGAACGCGATAGAGGCGACGATCGCGATCTTGGCCGCGGCATCGAGGCCTTCGACATCGGCGGTGGGATCTGCTTCGGCGTATCCGAGCGCCTGCGCCTCGGCGAGCGCTTCGCCGTACTGCGCTCCTGCTTCGGTCATACGGGTGAGTATGTAGTTGGTGGTTCCATTCATGATGCCCATGACCCGACGGATCGGTTCACCCCGCAGCGACTCGCGCAGCGGGCGGATGAACGGAATCCCGCCGGCCACTGCGGCTTCGAAGAGCAGATCGACCCCAGCGGCATCGGCAGCGGCGAAGAGTTCGGCACCATGCGCCGCCAGCAGCGCTTTGTTGGCGGTGATCACCGGCTTACCGGCGCCAAGCGCGGCCAGCACGAGTGTGCGGGCCGGTTCGATACCGCCCATGACCTCGACGACCACATCGATAGCGGGGTCGACAACGATCGATGCGGCATCGGTCGTCAGCAGAGCTTCGGCGATCGCCTCCGGGCGGGGGCGACTGACATCACGGACCGCGACCGCTGCCACAACGATGTCGAGGCCGGTACGCGCGCCGACGAGGGAGTTCTGACGCTGGAGCAGGGAGATGAGCGAGGACCCGACCGTGCCGCAACCGAGCAGGCCGACTCGCACCGGGGAGTCGTTCACCGGGCCGAGGCTATCGGGGCGGCAACGGGCGAAGAAACGAGTTCCGCTCCTACGCGGCGAGTGCCCCGACCAGCGTGATGATAGCCGTGACCATCAGCAGTCCCATCACTGCTTGGCGGAACCGGGGCGGATCGATCCGGGGACGCAGTCGGGTACCCACGAGATACCCCACGACCATGGTCGGAATCGCGACCACGAGAAGCTCGCGGGCATCAGCGGTGTAGCGCCCGCTGGCCAGGAACAACCCGAGGGTGATCACCCCAGTGCCGGCGAACACCGCCGAGATCGTGCCGCGGAACACCGAAGGGGCGAGATGCCGGGCGTGCAGGGCCATCACCAATGGAGGGCCGTTCGTGGACAACGAGGTGTTGAGCACGCCGCTGACGACACCCGCCCCTATCTCAACACCGCGACCGCCGCGCTCGAGGGTGAGCCCGCGCAGGTTGATGATCAGGAAAGCGATGATCACCGCAGCGAGACCGAACTTCAACTGACGATTCGTGGCGAATTCCAGCACCAGAAGTCCGAAAGGTGCGCCAACCGCCGCACCTGTGAGCATCCGAACGATTGTGGGTCGGTCGCCATGGGCCCGCTCGCCGACTGCCTGCACCGAACTGGTGAGCATGCCCAGGGTGGCTGCCACCACGACCGCAAGCTCCGTGGGGATGGCGAGCGAGAGCAGTGGCACCGCCAGCAGCGAGAACCCGAATCCGGTGGTGCTCTGCACCATCGCTGCGAACAGCACCACAATGATCGTGATCCAGATTTCTGTGGCACCCATACGGCGGCCGGGTCAGCCCAGATCGAGACTGAGGAGGTCGTCGAGCGTTTCGCGGCGAACGACGAGGCGGGCCTCCCCGTCGGCGACGAACACCACCGCTGGCCGGGTGACCTTGTTGTAGTTCGAACTCAGCGAATAGCCGTAGGCGCCGGTGACCGGCGTGGCGAGGATGTCGCCCACCGCAAGATCCGCAGGCACGACAGCATCGCGGATGAGCAGATCGCCTGATTCGCAGTGCTTGCCCACGATCGTGACCGTTCGATCACGATCGGCGCCGACCTCACGAGGCAGGAATGCCTCGTACTGGCTGCCGTAGAGGATCGGCCGGGCGTTATCGCTCATGCCGCCGTCGACCGAGACGTAGGTGCGGATCCCGGGGATGTCTTTGATGGTTCCGACCTCGTACAACGTGACCGCAGCCTGCGCCACCAGAGATCGACCGGGCTCGGCGGTGACATGAGCAGTGATCCCGGCCGCAGCACAGGCACGATGCACGGCGTCGGCCCATTCGGCGATCGACGGGGCCTCTTCGCCGTTGACGTAGGCGACACCGAGCCCACCGCCGACCGAGAACTCCGCAAGCCCGTGTCGTTCGACGAATGGGGCGAGGACCTCGATGGCCATCTCGAAGAACCGGGCCTCGAAGACCTGTGACCCGATATGGGCATGAATACCAACCAGATCGATCGCCGCTGACTCCTTGGCACGAACGACTGCAGCTTCGGCGAGTCCGGTGGAGAATCCGAAGCCGAACTTGGAATCATCCTGACCCGTGCGCACGAACTCGTGGGTGTGTGCCTCGACACCGGGTGTGACGCGGATGAGCACCCGTGGGACCGGCAATCCTTGCGCGACGAGCGCCTCGATGCGGTCGAGTTCATCGAACGAATCGACGATGATGCGACCGACGCCCTCGGTGATGGCTCGGCGCAATTCATCGGAACTCTTGTTGTTGCCATGCAGGACCAACCGCTCAGCGGGCACGCCGGCTGAGCGGGCCACGTGGTACTCCCCTGCCGTCGAGACGTCGAGGTTGCAGCCCTCTTCGGCGGCGAGTTTGGCCATGGCGGTGCAGAGGAATGCTTTGGTGGCGAAGTTCACGCCGGGTCCGAATGCCGCCACTGCCTCGCGACAGCGGGCCCGCAGGTGCGCCTCGTCGTAGACGAACAGCGGGGTCCCGAAGCGTTCGGCGAGTTCGAGCGTGTTGCACCCGCCAATGGTCAACTCGCCGGCGGGACCAACCTCGGCAGTGTCGGGGAGCAGTGAGAACTGCAGCGCGCTCATCGGTCTCACATCTGGTCGGGAGCGCTGACCCCGAGGAGATCGAGGCCGATGGCCAGGCCAATTGATGCGGCCTCGACGAGTTGTAGACGGGCCTGGGTGAGATCAGCCGAGACACCATCGCCCATCACGTAACAGTCGTGGTAGAAGCCGTGCACGCTGCCCGCGAGTTCACGCACCCATGTGGCGATCCGGTGCGGTGCGCGGTCGGCAGCGGCTGCGGCAACGGTGTCGGGCAACTCCGAAAGCGCTCGCAGGACGTCGAGTTCGCGTTCGTGCACCAGCAGCGATCGATCGACTGATGCGGCTGGAAGCCGCTCGAGCTCTCGCTCCTGCGCGACGCGGAAGATCGACTGGATACGGGCATAGGCCATCTGCACATAAAACACCGGATTATCCATAGCCCGGCTCTTCACGATGTCGTAGTCGAAGGTCTGCGTGGAATCGACCGACTGCAGCAGATACGTGAGACGGGCCGAGTCGGCTCCGACCTCATCGAGCACCTCGGCGAGTTCGACGATGTCGCCGGCTCGCTTCGAGAATCGAACCGGTTCGCCGCCCTTGAGCAGGTTCACGAGTTGGATGATGACGCACTCCAGTTCAGCGGGGTCGTGCCCGAGCGACTGCATCGCCGCCTTCATACGCGGCACGTACCCATGATGATCTGCGCCCCACACATCGATGAGGAGATCGAACCCGCGGGTGAACTTGTTGCGGTGATAGGCGATGTCCGGCAGCAGATAGGTGAACTCGCCGTCACTCTTGATGAGAACTCGATCCTTGTCGTCGCCATGGTCGGTGGAACGCAACCAAACGGCGCCCTCGTGGTCGTACACCACTCCGCGCGCCCGCAGGTCGGCGAGGGTGGTCTCGATAGCCCCGGATTCCACCATTGAGCGCTCGCTGAACCAAGAATCGAAATCGACATTCATGCGGGTGAGCGTGGCTCGGTGGTCAGCGACAGCGCGGGCCTCGCCCCACTCCATGAGGTCCTCATCAGCGGGGATCTCGGCGGCCCAGTCGATGATGTACTGCCCCTGATACCCACCATCGGGGACATCGTCGCCGCGTTGGCGAGCAGCGAGTGACGCGACGAACAGTTGCATCTGGGTTCCGCGGTCGTTGAGGTAGTTCTCCCGCGAGACGTCGTAGCCGCAGCGGGAAAGGATCCGGGCGAGCGAATCGCCGAAGGCCGCACCACGACCATGGCCGGCATGGAGAGGTCCAGTGGGGTTGGCACTGACGAACTCAACGAGGACACGGGTGCCCGACCCGGTCCCGCTTCGGGCGTAACCATCAGTGCCGCCGTCGAGCACCTCGAGGAGCACATCGTGCAGCCAGGAGTCGGCCAGCCGGAAGTTCACGAATCCGGGGCCGGCGATCTCCACCTCGATCACATGGGCGGGGAGGTCGGCGTTGAGGATCTCGGCGATACGGCCGGCGAGCTCACGGGGATTCCAGCCAGCTCGTTTGGCGGTGGCCAGAGCAACATTCGAGGACCAGTCGCCATGCTCGCGACGGGCCGGACGTTCCAGATTGATCGATTCGGGGAGCGGCGTGACCTCGAGCACCGACAGGGTGTTCATCAGCACGGCGGCGAGTTGATCGCGGATCACAGAAGGTGGTCTCCGATGGTGGACGGCAGCGATTGGGAACGCCGAACCCTACCTTCCGCCCCATGAGCGGCTGGGGCTCGTGCGGCTGCAGGCCGGCCGCCCTAGCATCGGGCAGCCATGGCCGACTCCGCCGATCCCACACCAGCTGCCGCAACCGGTTCCCGATCCGACACCATCACGGTGCGAGGCGGCGTGCCCGTCGAGGGCCACATCGCCATCCGGGGCTCCAAGAACGCCCTGCCCAAGGCGATGGTTGCGGCACTCCTCACGGTCGAGACGTGCCGACTCACCAACATCGCCGAGATCACCGACATCGACGTCGTCGATGAACTCATCCGCATTGCGGGCGGCAGTGTCGAGCGCCATTCGGACTCGGTCACCATCACAGCGCATTCGTTCTCGGCGCTCGGCGAGAACGACGTCATGCGGCTCCACGCCTCGAGCCGCATCCCCGTGCTCACCACTGCGGTTTCGCTGCATCGAACCGGCCATGCTGTGGTCGCCGCACCCGGCGGCTGCTCGATCGGTCCCCGACCCGTTGATTTCCACCTCAATGTCCTGCGGGCCTTCGGCGCTCGCGATATCCATCGCGACGACGTCATCGAACTCCATGTCGACCACATGCGTGGGGCTCGCATCGAGCTTCCGTTCCCCAGTGTCGGCGCCACCGAACAGTTCCTCTTCGCCGCGGTGCTCGCCGAGGGCGATTCCGAACTCGCAAACGCGGCCATCGAACCAGAGATCCTCGATCTCATCAGCGTTCTGCAGAAGATGGGCGCTCTCATCTCCGTCGAACCCAATCGCACGATCCGCGTCACCGGTGTCACCGAACTCGGTGGTTTCGAGCATCGGGTCATCGGCGACCGACTCGAAGCAGCGTCCTGGGCTTCGCTCGCTCTCGCCACCGGTGGCAACATCACAGTTCAGGGCGTCCAGCAGCAGGAGCTCGCCACGTTTCTCAATGTGTACCGGCGGGCCGGCGGCGATTTCACCATCAATGCCGATGGTGACGTCCTCTCGTTCCGTCGGGCCCGGCGCATGTTGCGTCCCCTGGCTCTCGAAACTGATGTGCACCCCGGGTTCATGACCGACTGGCAGTCGCCGTTCGTCACTGCACTCACGCAGGCCGACGGGGTCAGCGTCATCCACGAGACCGTCTACGAGGACCGACTCGGCTACACCGACGCGTTGCGCAGTCTGGGCGCGCAGATCCAAGTATTTACCGAGTGTCTCGGCCCCACCCGCTGTCGGTTCGGAGCGGCCAACCATCGTCATTCCGCTGTCGTGGTCGGACCCACACGTCTCCATGGCGCCGAACTCATGGTTCCCGACCTGCGGGCCGGGTTTTCCTATGTGATCGCTGCGGCGGCGGCCGACGGTGAGAGTCTCATCCATGGTGTCGACCTGCTCGACCGCGGCTACGCCGATTTCCGCTCGAAACTCTCTGCAGTCGGCATCGACCACCGATGAAGACTCTCGGCAATCTGCTCTGGCTGGTGATCGCTGGGTTCTGGTTGGCGATGGGCTACGTGCTGGGCGGGCTCATCCTGTGCATCACCATCATTGGTATCCCCTTCGGGATCCAAGCGTTCAAGCTGGCCGCCCTCGCGCTGTGGCCGTTCGGACGCAGCGCCGTGAACGACAGCTCCGGCGGTTTTCTCGAGATTGTGTTCAATCTCATCTGGCTGTTCACATTCGGGTGGACGATCTTTCTCGCTCACATTGCTGCCGGGTTGCTCCTGTGCGTCACCATCATCGGCATCCCGTTCGGGATCCAAGCGTTCAAGATCTCCGGTCTCGCTCTTTGGCCCTTCGGTCGGACGATCGTCAACTTCGGCTGATCGTCCGACTCTGCTCCAGTGGGCAGGAACGGAGGGCTAGTCTGTCGTCCCCTGCCCTCGTAGCTCAGGGGATAGAGCATCGCCCTCCGGAGGCGTGTGCGGGCGTTCGAATCGCCCCGAGGGCACTCAGAATTCGTTACCGAAGAGCGCCGCATAGATCGCGGCACGTTGGTAGCGCATCCATTGCTGCGCAATTTCCGGCTCGGTCCGGAACTGCGAAACGCCAGCAAGCCCGAGGGTCGTGCTCGTGGCCCACTCGATGAATTCATTCATATCGAGATCGCTTCGGACCCAGCCCTTTTGTTGAGCGAACTCCAGACCCCGAACTATCGGCTGCCGATTTTCGTCCTGGAATGCACGAATGGCAGACGCCAGTTCAGGTCGGGCCGTGCCCATTGCCAGAACCTCTAATCTGATCAGCCTCGCCTCTACAAACGTCTCGTCAAAGGCTGCGTCAATCAGTGCGTCAACGGCGAGCCTGAATTCGCTCTGACTCTCAGCGGCCCGCACAGCAGAGCCGAACAGGTTTGAACCACTGCGGAATGAATCGCCATAGCGGGCGAGATGGGCGGACTGCACGAGCCCCTCACGGCTTCCGAAATGCCGATAGATGACCGGCGCCTTCACCTCGGCGAGATCCATGATCTCATCGATGCGCAGACCTGCCTCGCCGACGGAATCAATGATGATCTTTGCAATTGCGAGGATCCGGTCGGCCACTGCACTTTCAGGAGCGGAATTGAGGATTGCAGTCACTATTGAACAGTATCTCTACGGCGCAGACAGTGCGTGCTCGAAGACCAACATTCGCCCGAATCACATCAGTCCTCATCGAAGAGAAGGGTTCTGCAGGCCTCAGCCTGATAACGGATCCACCAATCAGACGGATTCGGCAGCGATCCGTAATGCTCGACCGCAGCGAGACCCAACATCCCACTCGACGCCCAGGCCACGAACGAGACCGGTTCCACATCAGCCCGGACCCAACCGCGTTGCTGCGCAGCCACGAGCGCTTCGATGACCTGGACATAGGTGTTGGACTGCACCCGGGTGATCAGTTCGGAGAGTTCGGGACGACTCACAGCGCTTCCGAGCACCTCGAGACGCGTTCGGCGACGTTCGATCCGCGACGGGTCGGCAGCGGCGCGCACGAGAGAGTCGAAGTGGGCTTGGAACTCCGCTTTGGTATCGGCCTGCCCGGCGAGAAGGGAGAAGACCTCCGCTTCGTCATTGATTTCGCGCAGAAAACGGGCGAGATGCACCGATTGCACCAGACCCTCTCGATTTCCGAAATGACGGTAGAGGACTGGCGCCTGAACCCCTGCGGCCTCGACGATCTCCTGCACACGAAGCGACGCCTCACCGGAGGTCTCGATGACCTCAGACGCTGCTTCGAGCAAGCGTCGTGCCACGTCACTCTCGGGCATTGGGTTCAGTTTCGGCTTCATGGGACCATTAAACTACTGCTCGCTAGACACGCTGGTCATTTCCGGCGAGCAGAGCAACGCTGCGATCAGTGCCCGAGAGCCCGGCGCAGTTCGTTCTTGAGGATCTTGCCCGAAGCGTTCATCGGGAGGTCATCCACGAGCACCACACGCTTGGGAATCTTGAAACCGGCGAGCGTCCGGCGAGCGTGTGCGAGCACCGTTGCCTCATCGAATCGGGCGTGGTCAAGGGGCACAATGACTGCGCAGACACGTTCCCCCCAGCGCTCGTCGGGCTCGCCGACAACGGCCACCCTCGCCACTCCCGGTGCGGTGATCAGCACATCCTCGACCTCCCGGGATGACACGTTCTCGCCTCCGGTGATGATGATGTCCTTGCTGCGATCGATCACGTGGAGGTACCCGCGGTCGTCGAAGCGACCGATGTCGCCGGTGGCCAGCCAACCATCGACAAGGGCAGCGGCCGTGGCCGTTTCGTCGTTCCAGTACCCGATCATTATCTGCGGGGCTCGCACCAGGATTTCGCCATCTTCCGCGAGTCTCAGTTCCACCCCCGGAGCGGGCCGACCAGCAGCGCGGAGAACGGTGTCGTCGCCACCGAGGCCGATCCGATGCGCCTCCGCGTCGAGGAACACCGCATTCCCTGAGAGTTCGGTCATGCCGTAGCCCTGCGCGAAGTCAACACCGAGGAGGTCATGTCCGCGCCGCAACAATGCAGCCGACATCGGCGCGGCACCGTACGCGATGGATCGCAGCGAACAGAGCAACCGCAGGTGGTGCGGATTCTCGTCGAGATGATCGAGGAGGCTGGCGAGCATCGTGGCCGCCAGCGAGGTGGACGTGACGGCCCGCTCGCCGACAGCCTCACAGAATCCAGCAGGATCGAATCGGTCCACGAGCACCACCGGTCGACCGGCGGCATGACGATGCACCACGTTGTAGCCGGCCACATGACACAGCGGGAACGGGAAGATGTAGACGTCGTCGCCCTCTACCGGTCGCGCCGCCGAGCTGGCCCTGACCGCCGCAAGCACGCTTCGGTGGGTGAGCATCGCACCCTTCGGCGCAGCAGTGGTTCCGCTCGTGAAGAGCAACCACGAGAGCGCTCCGGGATCAGAAGCGCTTGGAGAAGTGAGGACGCTCGCATCTCGCTCAGCCGCCCACCTCGACCAGTCGACCGATTGCAATCCTTTGTCGGTGCGGTCAGCCAGATCCAGCCGTTCCAACTGCGAAGACTCGCCGATGACGAGAACAGCGCCACTGCGATCAAGGAGTTGCTCGATCTCGTTGGCAGCGAGCCGATGATTGAGGAAGACGAGCACACGACCGGCGGCGGGAACTGCGTAATAGAGCTCGACCCACACGTGGTGATTGGCCCCGATCACCCCGATGCGATCGCCCGGAACGGTTCGCGCCTCGATCACTGTGATGGCCCGCCGGATCCGTTCGTCGAGTTCGACGAATGTCAACTCCAGATCCCCGTCAATCACTGCGAGTTCATCGGGAAATTCCGCTGCCGCATCACTCAGAACCTCATGGAGCATCCTCGGTGAACGCCCGCCGTTCGGAGCCTCGATCATCCCCGCCATCGATCAGTTGCAGACGGTGCCGGCCGGGGGCTTGCCGGCGAGCACCCCCACCAGTTCGGTGACCTCTCCGGAATGCGTCGGCATTGTGGTGGAGGTCGTCGAGGTGCTCGAAGGAGCCGTCCCAGCGCCTGCGGTGGCGGTCGGCGAAGCCGTGGTGGTGGGAGCGGTCGGCGTTTCGAGTGCATCGGTGTAGTCAGCGCCGACGATCAGCATCACCGGGGTCCGAGACTTCGAAAGCGAGGTGTCCTCCTTGAGGTCAGCCCCCGCAGCAAGGTGCCGAGCCACGAGATCAGCCTGCGCTCGGTAGCCCGGTGCGTAACGAACCGATGTGCGCGTCTGCTTCGCGATATCCCCCGCTGCGGTGGCGTGGAAGCCGAGCGTGCTGAGTCGGGTGATGATGGTCGATGACTGACCGGTGACTCCGGTGGCACCGCTCACTCCCAGAGCCACCGATGACGGAAGAACTGTTCCCGCCGGCTTTCCCCGGAACACGTTGAAGATGTCCTCGGCGGCGCGTTGATCGAGGCGCAAGATGCTGGCACCTCCGTTGGTCATGTCCGGATACACCGGGAGCGCGTGAGATTCGATCTGCTCGCCCGAGAATCCCTTGAACGACTTGGCCAGACCCGCAAGTTGGTTCACGCTGAACCCCTTGTCGAGAATGAGATTGTCGGCAGTCGAGGACAGGATCCCGTTGATCGCTTTCACATCGAAGGACCCGAACTTCTGCTGGGCCCTGTCGAGAACAGTGCGCAGGAAATAGGTCTGCCGGTTGATCCGTCCGAGATCACCAGTCGGGTCATCGACCCATTGTTTCCTGGAGTTCAGGTACTCGAGATGCCGGGACCGGGCATAGGCCAGACCCTGCTCGCCGTCGAGGGAGACACAGCCCAGTTCGTACTGATAGAGCCCCGAGTTGGTGTCGCGCACCGCCTTGTCGAAGTACATGGGAACACCGCCCACGGCTTCCACAACGCCCTTGAAACTCTTGAAGTTGATCTGCACGTAGTGGTTGATACTGATACCGAAGTTGGCCTTGATCGTGTCGATCAGGCGTTGCGCGCCATCTCGTACATCGGTGCCGTCGGCGAACGCGGTGTTGATCCGCTCGGCCGAACCGCTAGGGGCGATCGGTATCCACAGATCTCGCGGGAAGGACAGCAGGTCGACAGTGCGAGCCTTGGGATCGACCCTCGCCACCATGATCGTGTCGGATCGCTGACCGGCGCTATCGGCACCCGGAGCGTTCAGGAATGCTGAAGAATCCGGGTCGCTCCTATCCACTGCGGCACGTGAATCAGACCCCACGATCAGGATGTTCTGCACCGACCCGGATGGTGAATCGAGGGTCAGATCGGCGTGGCCGATCTGGCTGTATCGGTACCACCCGTAGCCGACCGCGGTGGCCAAAGCCACCACTGCGAAAACCACGAGGATGGCGACTCCCTGAAACGCCCGTTTCGACTTCGCCGCCGGCTTGGCGTGCTTGGGCTTTGATCGGGATGCCCTCGGTGACCGAGTGGCGCCGAGGGGGGGATCGACATCAGACATGACCATGGAAGGGTAGTCGTGGGCGGCTTCGACCCACGGTCACCCCGAGACGGCGGCGATCAGACCTTGGCGACCTTGGGTTCCTTGGGCAGGCCGAGCACACGCTCGCCCACGATGTTGCGCTGGATCTGCGAGGTGCCACCCCAGATGGTCTCGGACCGACTGAAGAAGAACGAGGACTGCAGCGCGTTGGCGGGATACTTGTTGTCGGTCTCTCGCCGACCGTACCCGGGGATGCTCTCCTCGGTGCCGGCATCACCCAACAGCAACTGCCCTTCGAGGCCGAGGATGTCCATCGCCAACTTCATGACCTCTTGGTGATATTCGGTCCAGAAGATCTTGTTCGTGGCGCCGAGCGCAGTGACACCGAAATCCTTGCGTCCATTGAGCACCACGGCCAACGAGCGAAGACCGTTGATGCGCATGATCTGAACTTTGGAGTAGGCGGCGGCAAGACGCTGGCGAATGAGCGGATCGTTGATCGCGCCATTGGCCTTGGCCAGCGAGAGCACATGGTTGAGTTCGGTCTCGAAGCGACGATGACCGGTCGTTGCCGAGGTGCCGCGCTCGAAGCCGAGCGTGGTCATCGCCACTGACCAACCGTTGTTCAGACCGCCGACGACGTTCTCCTTGGGGCAGCGCGCGTCGGTGAAGAACACTTCGGCGAACTCCGCAGAGCCATCGACCTGACGGATCGGACGAACCTCGACACCCGGCTGATTCATCGGGCAGAGCAGATAGGAGATGCCCTTGTGCTGCGGTGCATCAGGATCAGTGCGGCACAGGATGAACACGTAGTCGGCGATGAAACCCTGCGTGGTCCAGATCTTCTGTCCGTTGATGACCCATTCGTCGCCGTCGAGCACAGCTTTCGTGCTGAGCGAGGCGAGATCGGAGCCGGCGTTGGGCTCACTGAATCCCTGGCACCACGCGATGGTTCCGGAGAGGATTTTGGGAAGGAACTCCTTCTTCTGCTCCTCGGTGCCCCACTGGAGAATGGTCGGTCCGACGAGGGTGTCGCCGAAGAAGTCGGCGCGCATCGGGGCACCGGCCTTCGCGAACTCCTCGTTGGTCACCACAGCTTCCATAGTGGTCAGGCCCTTGCCGCCGTACTCCTTGGGCCAGGAGGCGCAGATCCAGCCACCGGCGAAGAGTTTCTCGGTCCACTCCTGGATCCAGACGGCACGTTCCTCGCCGGACATTTTGAAACCGGGTTCGAACCAACCGGACGGGAGGTTGGCCTCGAGCCAGGCGCGCACCTCGGCACGGAAAGCGATTGTGTCTTCGGGATAGGTCAGATCCATGAGTCCTATTGTCGCACTGACTGCCACTGTTTGTCGCACTGACCGCCAGAGACGAGCCCATCGCCCCGGATTCCCAGCGTGGCGGGCGGAGGTCAGAACTCCCAGAGACACCGGGCCGGCTCCCGCTGACCTAGATTCGGAAGTGATGAGCAACGACACCGCAATCGCTGACGCACCCGCAAAGTCCGAGCGCTGGACCTTCCAATGGAAGGAACTCCTGAGCGAGGTCATCACCTCGGGTCTGTGCACCGGCTGCGCCGGTTGCGTGATCTCCTGTCCCCACGACGTCATCGGATACAACCATGAGGCAGGCGGTTACAAGCCCTTCCACCTCGAGGACGAACTCGGCCCGGAGGACTGCGGACATGGCCAGAAGGGCTGTACGAGTTGCACACGCGCCTGCCCACGGTTCCGCTTGTGGGAGACCCAGGCCGACGAGCATCTGTTCGGCCGCACGCGTCTCGACGACGAGGTCGCAGGGATCCACGGCGACATCCTCCTCACCCGGGCCTCTGACGACATGGTGCATCGCATGGGTCAGGACGGCGGCCTGGTGTCCGCCCTGCTGATCTGGGCGCTGGACAACGACTACATCGATGGCGCACTCACCTCGTATCTCGAGGGTGGAGATGCAACCACGTGGAAGGCCATCCCCGGCGTGGCCACCAACCGTGAAGAGGTCCTCGCGGGAGCTGGTAGCCGCTACACCTATTCGGCCAACACGCTGGCCATCGACGAGGCCCGCGAGCGCGGTCTTTCCCGGCTCGCGCTCGTCGGTATGAGCTGCCAATCATCGGTTCCGCCGGTGATGTGGTCACGCAAGATCGGCAAGATCAGCAAGCCGATCGTGTTCAACATCGGCCTGCTGTGCTCGAAGACTTTCGATGACGCGATCTTCGAGGAACTGTTCGAAGCCAAGTACCGCATCCCCAAGGCCGAGATCACCAAGATGAACATCAAGGGCGTCTTCCAGATCTGGACCCGAGATGGCGACTATCACGAAGTCAATCTCAAGGAATGCCACGCATGGACGCGCGAGGGCTGCACCCATTGTCCTGATTTCGCCGCCGAGCATGCTGACATCTCCACCGGCGGCATCGGCAAGGACAACGACTGGACCCTCACGATCGTGCGCACCGAATTGGGTCGCGAGATCATGAGCCGGATGATCGCCGATGGTTCGATCATCGCCCGTCCCGGCGACGAGGATCCCGGTGCCATCGCTCTCATGCGCAAACTGGCTGAGAAAAGCCGCTCACGCTGGCCGCAGTGGGCCGAAGGTGGCGTGCGACTTGGTCTGCCCGAGAAGAAGAAGCCCGCAGCGAAGGCCTGAACGCCGGCTCCGTCAACGAGTGGAGCAGAGCGGCGCAGCACGCGTGCGCCGCGACGTGTGCCTATGGAGCGACCGTGGTGGCGGGTTCGGCCGTTGCCGCCGTTGCCTCAGTCGTTGTCGTCGCGGCGTCGGTCGGAGCGGGATCGTTCGGAGCAGACGTAGCGCTCATGCAACCAGTGAGCGCTGTCGTGATCGACTCAGGAACGGTCGCCCATGCCTCTTCGGGATTCGACTTGAGCTTGCCGTTGAGCGTCGTGAAGTCAGCAATCGGCATCTGCGAAGAGAACACGCCGTACTGGCACTGACACTGGTCGCTCGTAGGGGTCGTCACGTCGGCAGCGATGGTGCGATCGGTCTGCGCCAACGTGTCATCGGTGCTGTCGTAATAGTGGTTCGTGCACAACTCGAGGAAGTTCTGCTGCGTGAGCGTTCCATATTCCTTCGGCGTGTTGTCCTGCTTGCAACCGGTGAGGCCCAGCGTTCCCACGAGCGCCATTGCCATGAACGCTCCTGCCAACCGTTGTGCTGCCATCTCGAAACCTGTCCTCGTCGACTTGTCCTGCGGGCAGCACCGCGGCTGCGAACCGTCCGACACCGTAGCCGGTGACCTCTTCGGCGCCGACATCGGTCAAGGCCCCACCACTCGGTAGGGTGACGTCTCATATGGCCAAGAAGCCCACTCCCCCCGCCCCCACCATGGTCCTGCTCGTTCGTCACGGACAGACCCCAACCACCGGCGCCACCCTCCCGGGTCGGGCGAAGGGCCTTCACCTCGCCGACGCTGGCGTGGCCCAGGCGCAAGCGGCAGCAGAGCGCATCGCCGGTCTGAAGAACATCGCTGCCATCTACGCCTCACCGCTCGAACGCACCCGCGAAACTGCGAAACCCATCGCTGCGGCCTGTGGGCTCAAGGTGCAGATCAACCGGGGTCTGCTCGAATGCGAATTCGGCGATTGGACCGGCGCCAAGCTCTCCGACCTGCGAAAACTCCCTGAATGGCGAACCGTGCAGAGCTATCCGAGCGGATTCCGCTTCCCCAATGGCGAGTCCTTCGCCGAGATGCAGACCCGCATGGTCGGAGCCATCGATGAGCTCGTTGCCCGCCACCCGGGCCAGACCATCGTGGCTGTCTCGCACGCCGATCCCATCAAGGCCGCCCTTGCCCAGGCGCTCGGCACCCACCTCGACCTCTTCCAGCGCATCGTGGTCTCGCCCTGTTCGATCTCCGCCATCATGTATTCGAGCGGCGGACCAGCAGTGCTCGCCTCGAACTCCACCGGCGATGATCTCGCCCGGCTGGGGCTGTCGTGAGCAACTCCTTCGAGTTCGACGACCCCGATGTGGTCGTGCCCGGTACCTCGGGGCGCCCCGGCCAGCGAACCTTCTTCCTCCAGGTGATCGATCAGAATCGCATCTGTTCGTTCAAGGTCGAGAAGCTGCAAGTGGCGGCGTTATGCGAGTACCTCGAAGGCATCCTCGCCGAACTCCCCCGGCTCGGCGGCGACCAGATCGTCGCTACTCCGAATGCCTTGGAACCGCTGGGGATGCTCTGGGTGGTCGGCCGCATCTCCGTGGCCTACGAAGAGGCCACCGACCGCATCATCATCGTGGCCGATGAACTGCTCGAATTCGATCCCGATGAGTTCGATCCCGAGTTCGATTTCGAAGATCCCGAAGCGCTGATCGCCGCCGGACTCGATCCGAGCAACGCTCGTTTCTCGATGACCCGGGCCCAGGTCGCCGCATTCATCGCGGTGGGAAATGACCTCGTCCGGTCAGGTCGATCCCAGTGCCGCCTGTGCGGTCATCCCATCGATCCCGAGGGTCATGCGTGTCCGAGGCTGAACTGACCCATGAGGGGCCGTCGGAGCCGGAACCCTCCGAAGCCGAGATCGCCGAAGTCCTCAGCACCGGCGAGATCGAGGTGCTCGGTCGCATGCCCTGGAGTTCCAACGCCACCTTCCTCATCGAGGCGAGTCTCGAGGATCGTTCGGCTCGGGCCATCTATAAGCCCCACGCCGGCGAGCGTCCCCTGTGGGACTTCCCCGATGGCCTCTGGCGTCGCGAGGTCGCTGCGCACGAACTCAGCGCCCATCTCGGTTGGGAGATTGTGCCCCTCACGATCGAACGAGAGGACATGGTGCACGGCGTGGGTTCGATTCAGCGTTTCATCGACGCCGATTTCGAAGAGCATTACTTCACCATGCTCGAGGATGAGTCCCTCCATCCGCAGTTCGTGCGGATGGCTGCATTCGACTTCGTCAGCAACAACGCCGATCGAAAAGGCGGCCATTGCCTGATCGATGCGTCGCAGCATGTCTGGGGTATCGACAACGGACTTTCGTTCCACGCGGAGTTCAAACTCCGCACAGTCATCTGGGAGTTCGGTGGCGATCCGATTCCGCCAGACCTTCTCGAAGATCTGCAACGTCTTGTCGACGAAGGTTTTCCATCGCGGTTCAACCAGTTGCTCGGCGCCTTCGAGCGAGATGCGGTGGTGACCCGTGCACGAGCACTCGTCCGTGAGGGCGTCCTGCCCGTCGACGAAACCGGCAATCGTTATCCGTGGCCGCTGGTCTGACCCGAGGTCGTCAGGCGGGTGCTCATCCGGCCGACCAACCACGGCGCGACCCCTGAAAGATCAATCCTTCTCGCTGATGATCTTCGTGTTCTCCCATGTGGCCTTGGCGCCGCTGTGACCGATCTGGATGATTCGTACTGAACCGAACAGTGCGAGCAGCACAGCGAGAAATCCCACGATCATCGGCGCCTGTTTCTGGAGGGGAAGCGCAGACTGGCTACGTGCCGTGCGCTGACGCACGATGAGGTCGACCACCATGACCCCAGCAGCTCCCACGAAGACCGCCAGACCAGCGACAGTGCCGCCGTCGGCCATCTCGACGTGGGCGTCGACGGCCTCGGTGTGCCTCACGCTGTTCTGCAGCGCCTCTCCGCTCTCCTTGGCAAGGAAGCACCCCACGAAGGCGACGAACGCTAGGCCGACGACGATCCATCCGATCCGACGTCGGGCAGCACCCCAGAAGGCAATGACGAGAGTGCCCACAGCGGCGATCGGAACGAGGACCACTGCAAGATGCACCACCAGTGGATGGCCGGGAAGTCCGAACAGCGAATCGAGCAATGCGAGCATGTGGTTCTCCAAGTGGTGGGGAAGCAGTCTGTCAGAGCGCTCCCTGAATGACGAAGGCCCCGACCGAAGCCGGGGCCTTCGTGCAGATCATTCGATCAACAGGTTCAGCGAGCCTTGAGAGCCTCGATGAGCTGCGGAAGGATCTTGTGCACATCGCCCACGATGCCGAGATCGCTCACCGAGAAAATCGGCGCTTCAGCATCCTTATTGATGGCGATGATGTTCTTCGAGCCCTTCATGCCCACCATGTGCTGGGTGGCGCCGGAGATACCAGCGGCGATGTAGACCGTGGGCTTCACGACCTTGCCGGTCTGGCCGACCTGGTAGCTGTAGGGAACCCAACCGGCATCCACGATTGCTCGTGACGCACCGGGAGCGGCAGCCAGCAGCTTGGCGAGGTCCTCGACCATCACATAGCTGGCGGCCTCACCGAGACCGCGGCCGCCGGAGACGACGATGGCGGCTTCGTCGAGCGACGGACCCTCTCGCTCCTCGACGTGGCGGTTCGTGATGACCGCTCCACCGCTCTTGCCAGAGTCAGGAACTGCGATGGTCTCGACGGCGGCAGCAGCGCCACCGGCGGACTCAGGAGCGAAGGACTTCGGACGCACGAGCACGAGATGCGGACCGGCAGCGGTGAAGGTGGTCTTCACGTTCGTGCTTCCACCGAACACGGGCTCGGTGGTGACGAGCTTGTCGCCGTCGACCTCGAGGTCGACGTTGTTGGTGATGACCGTGCGGTCGAGCTTGGCCGAGAGTCGACCGGCGATGTCACGACCGACATAGCTGGTGGCGGCGACGATGGCGTCAGGAGCATTGCCACCCTCGACCAATGCAGCGATGGCGTTGGCCACGGGGACACCCGGCAGGGCGCCGGCGAGATCGCCTGTGGTGTACACCTTGCTGGCGCCGTACTCACCGAGTTGTGCGGCGATTGCGTCGGCGTCGCCGCCGGCATAGATGGCCTCGACCGTGGTCGCGAGTTCGCGGACCTTGGTGAGAATTTCAAGTGTGGTGGTTGCGACCTTGCCATCAGAGGCTTCGGCCAACACCCAGATCTTCGAGAGTGTCATGTCAGTTCCTCCTACAGGACCTTGAGATTGTCAAGATAGGCAACGATCTTCTCGAAGGCGGTTCCGTCATCTTCGATGACCTCACCGGACTCGCGAGCGGGGGCTTCTTCAATGGCGACGATCTGCTGACCGCCACCGGCCCAACCGACCTGACCGTCAAGGCCGAGATCGGCCACGGTGAGGGTGTCAACGGGCTTGGACTTGGCAGCCATGATGCCCTTGAACGACGGGTAGCGGGGCTCGACCACACCGGCGGTGACTGACACCAGAGCGGGCATCGGGCACTCGACATCGTCGAAGCCGTCTTCGGTCTGGCGCTGCACCTTGAGGGTGGAGCCGTTGATCTCGATCTGCTTGGCGAAGGTGACCGACGGGAGGTCGAGCAGACCAGCGATCTGCTCGGGCACCGTGCCGGTGTAACCATCGCTGGACTCAGTGGCGGTGAGGACGAGATCGGCACCTTCAACACGAGCGATGGCCTTGGCCAGCACCTTGGCGGTGCCGAGGGCATCAGTGCCGGCGAGGGCGTCATCGCTCACGAGGATGGCCTTGGCGGCGCCCATGGCGAGTGCGGTGCGAAGACCCGACACCTCGCCATTGGGAGCCATGGAGACGAGGGTGACCTCGCCGCCGCCGGCTGCCGTGACGAGCTGGAGGGCCATCTCAACACCGTACGAGTCGGACTCGTCGAGAATGAGCTTCCCATCGCGCTTGAGGGTTTTGGTAGTGGGATCCAACGCACCCGGGTCTGCCGGGTCCGGGATCTGCTTGACACAGACGACAACGTTCATGGTTTGAGAGTCTTGAGCACGAACTGCGCTCGCACCAAATCATTGATTCAGATCATTGGGCCGGATCATCAGCCCGACCGTTCCCACGTCCGCTCCGCTACGGTCATCGCTCCTGTGAATCTCATGCTCATCGTCAACCCCTCGGCGTCCTCGGTGACCGCCCGCAGCCGGGTCCTGATCAACAAAGCGCTCAGCGCTGATCATCAGGTCACGCTGTGCGAAACCACTCGGCGCGGCCATGCGACCCGGCTCGCGCAGGGCGCCGCCGCTGAGGGATATGACGCCGTGGTCGTGCTGGGCGGGGATGGAACCCTCAACGAGGCGGCCAACGGTTTGGCCGGGTCGAACACCGCCCTCGCGACGCTTCCGGGAGGCAGCACAAACGTCTTCGCCCGCACGCTCGAACTTCCCGACGATCCACTCGATGCCACGGTCGTGATCCTCGAGGCTCTCGCCGAACAATCCATCCGGCGGGTGGGTCTCGGTTCCGTCAACGGTCGTTATTTCCTGTTCCATGTCGGTATCGGATTCGACGCCGCTGTCGTGGCCGATGTCGAGAGTCGTGGTTCGCTCAAACGATGGGCGAATCACGTGCTGTTCGGCTGGTCAGCGTTCAACACCTGGATGCGCGGCTACGAGCGGCACGTCGCCCGTTTCGGCGTCCGGGTCGACCACTCCCCCACGATCGACGACGGCGTCTTCACGGTGTGTTTGAACACCAACCCGTACTCGTTCGTCGGAACCCGACCGTTCAATGTCGATACGCACGCATCGCTCGACACGGCACTGAGCATCGTCACCGTGCACTCGCTCGATCTGGTCCCGACCCTGGCTCTCGTCGGGTCGGCACTCGGGTCCGGCGACGCACTGCGTCGAAGCCGCAATATCGCCTTTCACAAGGATGCGCACCACGCCGTGGTCGAGGGATACGGACCATTCCCGCATCAGGTCGACGGCGATTACCTCGGCGAGGTCGAGCGACTCGAAATCACCTACGAACCGGAAATCCTGTCGCTGGTCATCCCGCGCTGATCAGCTGGCGGCACCGGTCCGGCAGATTCGTGATGATTCCGTCGACACCCATCGTGAGCAGTTCAAGGATTCGGTCAGCATCGTCGACCGTCCAGACGTTCACGACGAGACCTCGTGCGTGCGCAGCATCCACCATCGGCTGGTTGACCATGCGGTTCCAGGGGTTGATGGCGACATGCCCGGCATCAACCATCCTGTCGAGGATGTCGTCGACCATCGGATCGTTCATCGTGAGAAAACCGGTGGGCAGTTCCGGAGCGAGCGAGCGGACCGCTGCAATGATCTCCCAGTCGAACGAGGTGATCAGGAAGCGATCGGGATCGGCGATCGAGCACAGCAGCGCAACCGTGTCGGCGATGAGCGCCGGACGCAGGTGAAGCGGACCATCGCCTTTGATCTCCACGTTGACCCCCAACCGACCGCAGGCAGCGATGGAATCGGGAAGGGTCGGCACCCAATCCGGTAGGTCCTCGAGGCGGAGCCCGTCGAGTGAACGTCCATCAGGGAGGGTCGGATCATGATGGACGACCAAGGAGCCGTCGGCGAGCGCATGGACGTCGAGTTCGACCCAATCCGCTCCGAGCGGGGCGGCCGCCGCGAACGCCTGCAACGTGTTTCCTGGTGGGTGAAGAGCCGAAGCTCCGCGATGCGCGACTACGAGGCTCATAGGGCATGAGAGTAGGTCAGCGCCAATCCTGACCCGACAATCCCCCGTCTGTGGGTGTGACATTTGTCACTTTTACCCTGCGAGATGCCAAGCGCCCCTTGAGCAGACCACACCCCACCTATGTATCTTCGGGGAATCCCTTGCGCTGGCATCTACCCGAAACTATTTTTTCGATTCCCAGCCACACGAGACCTCCTACAGGTTCGGTGGCATGCGAAATCCTCCGCCTCAGGAACCCCCGTTCCAGATGCGGACCGAATCCTTGGAGGAACCGTGGCCCTCACCACGTCCAGTGCCCTTACCCTGTCCGCCGCCCCCGATGCATGGCGCGCCACATCCGCTTGTCGCGACACCGACCCCGATCTGTTCTTCCCGATCGGCACCACCGGACCGGCCATCGAGCAGATCGAGTCGGCCAAAGCCGTCTGTGAGACCTGCGACGCGAAGGACATGTGCCTCGACTTCGCCCTCACCACCAATCAGGACTCCGGTATCTGGGGAGGCACCTCCGAGGAGGAGCGCCGCAAGATCCGTCGCCAGTGGCTCGCCGCCCGCCGACGCGCCTCCTGAACCAACCCGTGTCGACACAGTTCCCCTAGAGGGAACTGTTCTCGAAACACCGGCAGGACCAGCAGTACCAGCAGTACCAGCAGTACAGACGGCCTCCCATCGGGAGGTCGTCGTCGCGTCCGGGCTCGAACGGCACGCCGGATGCGAGCGATCAGAGTTGCACGGGTACTGAAATCCGAACCTCGGTCCCGGGGAATGTGGCGACCCCGGGGCCGGCCGCGAACGCGATCGATCCGCGCAGTTCGGTGGTGACAAGGGTGCGAACGATCGAAAGACCGAGTCCCGTACTCGACTGCACCGTGAATCCGGGTGGTGGCCCCACTCCGGTGTCGCTCACCACCACTGAGAGTCGATCGTCCACATTGGCCATCGCCACCCGCACGATCGCCTCATGGGGCGGTGCAGACGGGAAGGCGTGATCAACCACGTTCTGCAGCAACTCGGCGAGCACCACGGCCATGGACGTGGCGATCGGTGACGGGAGAATGCCGCCGTCACCTGTGACGACGAAGCGAATGGGTCGTTCGCTCGAGACCAGACCCTCCTCGACCATACGCACCAGTGGTCGGACGATCTCGAGGAAGGGCACATCATCCCCCGCCGCACGCGAGAGGGTTTCATGTACCAACGCGATGGAACGAATGCGTCGGACCGACTCCTCGATCGCCCCTTTCGCTTCATCGGTGGCGAGGCGCCGGCCCTGGAGTCTCAGAAGTGCCGAGATGGTCTGGAGGTTGTTCTTGACCCGGTGATGGATCTCGCGGATCGTGGCATCCTTGGAGAGCAGAAGCCGATCGCGGCGACGCAGTTCCGAGATATCGCGAAGCAGGATCAATGCACCGGTGACAACGCCGTCGGAGATGAGCGGTGTGAATCGCATCAGAACCGTGACCGCCGGTCCGACCTCGAGTTCCTCCGCCGTCGGTCGCCTCGTGGCGAACATGGCGTGCACCGCTGCCTCGGGAAGCCCGAGTTCGGAGAATCGTCGGCCCTCCGAGTTCGAGTGCACCCCGATCCGGTTGAGCGCCGACACCGCGTTCGGTGACGCGTAGACCACTGACATGTCAGCACCGAGCACGATGGCACCATCGCCGACTCGCGGAGCATCATCGGTGGTGTCATCCTCACCGCTGAACGGGAAGACACCGGCGGCGATCATGGTGGCGAAGCGGTCGAAGACGTCGAGGTAGGTGCGCTCGAGTTCGCCTGGCTCGCGCATATCGCGCTCAGCGGTCTCCTTGGCCAGAACAGCGACCACCCGACCGCCGCGGATGACCGGAATGCAGGTCTCTCGGACGATCGAGGGCCCCGAATCACTGGTGGCTTCGCCCTCGACAACGGTGGCGCCCAACAATGCACGCATGACCGTGGGACGCTCAGTCGGATGAAGGATGCGACCGACCCAGTCGCGGCGATAGAGGGTCTGACTCGTCGAGGGCCGGATCTGACCCAGAACGACGATGCCCCGCTCAGAATCCAAATCGGGGTCCGAAGACCCGCTCATTGGGGGTTGGATCGATGCGGGGCGGCACTCGGCGAACAACATGAGGTCGGAGAAGCTCAGATCCGCGAGCAGTCCCCACGATGCGATCAGTCGCTGCAGATGATCGATCTCTGAATCGGCAAGATCGGTGTGTTCAAGGGCGAGGTCTCTGAGGCTGGCCATGGAATGTGACGCCCCGCTCGCCCCGGATCAGCCGGCGCTGAAGCCGATACGACGCTCGCTGTCCGAGCGTCCGAGTTCGATGTAGGCGATCTTCGCCGAGGGCACGCCGATGTCACGACCCGACCGGTCGGTGAGCCAGAGCACACCCTCGGTCAGAGCGAGCGCAGCATCGATCGAGGCACGTACTGCTGCCCGGTCGGCGTCGGCCGGCAGCTCGATGTCGATCTCCTTGGGGGTGTGCAACACACCAATACGAACGTCCACGGGATCCTCCTGGGAATCATCTCGGCCCTATGGCCGACGGTCATGCTAGGTGCGAACCATCGGAACATTCGCCAGTCGGCGTGTCCGATGGGTTTGTCGCTGGCTCAGCCCAGCAGTTTGAGGCCGGGATTCGCTCGGCGGGTCGGGGCCAGAGTGACGTCGATGTACTCCGCAATGGCCCTCACCGCCGCACCGGCTTCGCTGTTGGGATCGACTGCCACAATGGGATCGCCGGAGTCGGAACCCTTGCGCAACGCGATGGACAGCGGGATCTGGCCGATCAGCGGCACGTCCAGTTCGGTGGCGAGTCTCGCCCCACCGCCCTCGCCGAACAGCTCGTAGCGGGTGCCGTCATCGCCGGTGAACCAGGACATGTTCTCGATGATGCCCTTGACTTCGATCTGCACCTTCTTGGCCATATAGGCCGCTCGCTGCGCCACCTTCTGGGCGGCCTCCTGCGGTGTGGTGACCACGTACATCTCGGCGCGCGGAAGGTACCCGGCGATCGAGAGAGCGACATCGCCGGTGCCCGGCGGAAGGTCAACGACGAGAAAATCCGGCTCGTCCCAGAACACGTCGGTCAGGAACTGCTCGAGCGCCTTGTGGAGCATCGGGCCGCGCCACATCACGGGCTGGTCCTCCTCGACGAAGAACCCCATGGAGATGCAGCTCACGCCGTGGGTCTGCGGCGGGACAAGCATGTCGTCAATGACAACCGGGGTGTGCTCGACGCCAAGCATGCGGGGAATGGAGAACCCCCAGACATCGGCATCGACAATGGCGACCTTCTTGCCGCGCTGGGCCAGCGCAATGGCGAGGTTGGCTGACACAGAGGACTTGCCGACACCCCCCTTGCCTGACGCGATCAGCAGCACTCGGGTGCGGTTCATGGGGTCGGCGAACGGGATGGTGCGACCTTCGGAATGACCATGGGTCGGATTGGACCCGGCGGTGGACGCCGGGTCGCCGATGAGCATTTCGCGAACTGCCGCACGCTCTTCATCGGTCATGACTGTGAAGTCCAGATCGACCCGATCGATGCCATCGAGCGCCACCACGGCGTCGCTCACGCGGGTCTGGATCTCATTGCGCAACGGGCAGCCAGCCACCGTGAGAGCAATGCGCACCGCGACGACCGCACCATCGATCGCCACACCCCGGACCATGCCCAGATCGACGATGCTGCGATGGAGCTCGGGGTCCTCGACGGGGCGCAAAGCTTCGATGACATCGTTTTCAGTGACCGGCATGGGGGCTCTTTCGGGGGAGGGGGGAATTTCTCCTACGGCGGTAGGTAGAATACCGCCGTGGATCAGCCCAGCCTCACGTCGACGGAGTTCTCCTCCGTCGTCACTGCAATCACCTCGGCGTTCGGAGACCCCACCCGTCGTGAGATCTACCTGCTGGCCCGCGACTCCGACGATGGGGTCACCGCCACCGAAGTTGCCAAGGCATTCGACCTCCATCCCAATGTGGCCCGTCATCATCTCGACAAACTGACGGCCGGCGGATATCTGCAGGTCGCGGTCTCCCGCCCCGGTGCTGGCGCCGGACGCCCCTCCAAGCGCTACACGGCCACCACCATGGGCGATCACCTCGATCTGCCGGTTCGTCACGATGACGTACTGGTCACCCTGCTTGGTCGTGCCCTCGATCTCCTGCCTCGCGATCAGGCCGAAGCCATGGCGGAGGAGGTCGGTATCGAATACGGCCGGATCATGGCCCAGAGCCTCGGTTACGACGGCGACCACCAGCGTTCGTTCCGGTCGGCTCTGCACACCGTGGCCGACGCGCTCACTGCACATGGGTTCGCGGCGCATGCCGAGAAGCGGAATGACGAACTGCGCATCGTGTCCGAACATTGCCCGTTCGGCGATGCGGTATTGGCCAATCCGGTCATCTGCGCCGTCGACCGCGGAATGATGAAGGGCATGGTGATGGCGCTGTACGGCTCGGAGGCCACGCTGGCCACCGAATCCTCGATACCCATGGGCGACACCATCTGCGTGACAGCGGTCGAAGCCTGAGCATCTGATGGCCCGCCATCTGTTCGATCACGCCTCCACATCGCCGCTGCGACCCGAGGCGGCCGAAACCCTCGACCACTGGAACGATCTCGCCGCACGCGGTGAACTCGGAGATCCCTCGAGAATCCACGCCGAAGGGATGCAGGCTCGCGTTGCTCTGGAGACCGCTCGCGACCAGGTCGCCGGTCTCGTGGGCGCACGGTCCCGCGAGATCATCTTCACCAGCGGATCCACCGAATCCATCGCCGCCGCCACGTGGGGGGCGGTTCGCCGCAGCGGCGAGCGTGGCCATCAACCGCACATCGTGCTCAGCGCCGTGGAGCACTCCGCCGTACGACGCTCCTCCGCGCAATTCGCCGGAGCGCTCGGCGGAAGCGTCACCACGGTCGGGGTCGACACCACCGGACGTGTCGATGTCGATGAACTGCTGGCTGCAGTCAACCCCGCCACATCACTCGTGCACCTCCAGTGGGGCAACCACGAGGTCGGCACCCTCCAACCGGTGACCGAGGTCGTCACTCGGTGCCGCGAACTCGGTGTGCTCGTCCATATCGACGCATCACACGCCGTTGGTCAGGTACCCGTCGATTTCAACGGCATCGGTGCCGATCTGCTGTCGTTCAGTGGGCATCGATTCGGTGCTCCGAGTGGGACGGGCGTGCTGGTCGTCCGACGCGGGCTCCGACTCGAACCGCTCCTCCAAGGCAGCGACCAGGAACGAGGACGCCGAGCCGGACTCGAGCCACTCATCGCAATCCACGGTCTCGGAGCGGTGGCCGATGTTCTTGATCCGCTTCGTCTCGAACGCGAGGAGAATCTGGCACGCGTGCTCATCGGGGCTGTCGCGAACATTGCCGGCGACATCGATGACATGGCAGTCCTGGGTGACCCCGATCCCGATCATCGACTCCCCCACATCGCCTGCTTCACCGTTGGCGGTGTCGAGCCCCAGGCCGTACTTCTCGGCCTCGATCAGCGCGGGATCGCCGCGCACTCGGGAAGCGCGTGCGCATCGGAGGAGATCGAACCGTCACCGGTACTCGAGGCGATGGGCGCCGATGCACATCGCTCACTGCGCTTCTCGGTGGGTTGGAGTTCCAGCAAAGCCGATGTGGAAGCACTCGGCCGGGAACTCGGCCCGATCGTCGAGTCACTGCGCCAACTCGCCCGCTGATCCTCACGCTCCCGACAGTTCGCTAACTTGCCCACGTGACAATCTTCCTCACCCGCCATGCACATGCTGGCAAGCGGTCCGCCTGGGAAGGGGACGATTCCCAGCGGCCGCTCTCCGCTCGTGGAATCGATCAGGCACAGGATCTTGCCGTATTCCTCGACGGCGAAGCCCCGCGGCGGCTGGTCTCCAGTCCCTTCATCCGCTGCATGCAGACCCTCGAACCACTCGGCTCGCGAATTGAACTCGCGGTGGAGCCGGAGCCGGCATTCGCCGAAGGGGCTGTTCTCGACCGCGCGCTGTCGGCATTGCTCGCGCTCGACGAGATGAACGGCGTGGCGTGCAGTCACGGCGACCTGATCCCTCCCATGCTCCGGGCGCTACGCGATCTCGGAATGGTTATCGACGGCCCCCTGCTCGACCAGAAGGGCTCGCTCTGGATCATCGAGACCGTCGGAGGGCAACCAGCCTTCGGGACCTACCGGGCCCCGAAGTTCTGACGACGCGCAACGACCGAACACGCATGAGCCGGGCTGGCGCACTTCAGCGCAGACCGGCCTCAACGTCGGTTCGCACACTCGTGATCATGTTCGTCATGTACGGCGGGATGGCGTTCATATCCACTGCGTCGAGATCAGCCTTCGCCGCGGCGAACTGCTTCGCGTTCCGTTCGAGGATGGCGCGAAACACCCGGGCATCGGAATACGTGGGATCCACGGCGATGGCGCGATTCAGGTAGTCGAGCGCCTGGGCATCGAGCTGTTCCGCCTGCGCGGACTGGCTGTTCACAGCGATCGTGTGCAGGACCCAGCCCCGATAGGTGAGCGCCTCGGCATTGGCCGGTGAGAGTTCGAGCGCCCGGTCATAGGCGGTCACTGCGCTCTCGAAGTACTTGAGGGCCTTGGCGCCGTCGCCGGCCTGCAGAGCGGCACTGGCCTGACCGGTGGCGCTCTGCGCCTGCAGGATCAGATTGGCGCTGTCCTGGCGCGCATCGCCGGTGAGCCCCTGACCCGGCGCCCGGGTACCGGCATTGCGGAACACCACCCAGCCAGCTCCCATCGCGAGCACGCCGACAATGATGAGCGTGACGAGCGTGCGACCCCACGTCCTCGGGCTTCGGGATGCATCGATCAGTTCGTGCCGATCGGCGATCGCCCGGAGAACATCGGCTGCACGGGAGGTGTACGCGTCCTTGAGTGATTCGTAATCCGCATCGTCGACATCGCCGGCATCGTGTTCACGTTCGAGGTCAGCCAGCGAGTCGAGCAGGAAGTCGCGTTCTTCCTCGAGCGCCGCGAGGACATCGGGATCGAGTTGTCGACGGGTGGCTCGAGGTGTTCGGGGGGACCCGGTCGGAGATGAGCCACCGGTTTCGGTTGGGCTCTCGTTGGATGAGCGTTGCGCGCGTCGGGCAGCGGTGCCGCGGGGCGTCGGAGCAGTGGGCTGAGTCATCGCGAATTTCCTTCGCCGTGCTCGTCATCAATCGACTCCGCTTCGACGTGTTCGTTCGACGCATCGCCGGCCATCGCTGTAGCAACCAACTCGCGATCGGCATCGGTTGCCCGTTCGGTGGGCGCAACACTCCAGCGACGGAATGCAATGCCGAGGCCGGCCATCGCCAACGCGAGTGCGACCACCGGAAGGATCCACACCAGCGCGTTGATGCCCGAAGCCGAAGGGGTGAGGAGGATGGCCTCGCCGTACTTGGCGGCGTAATAACTGCGGATCTGCTCATCGGTCTGGCCCTGCTGAACCTGTTCGGCGATCTCCTTGCGGATCTCGAGCGAGGCCGGCGCATTCGACACTGCGACTGATTCGCCGGCGCACACCGGACACTTGACGGTGAACGAGATGTTGTTGACCCGATCAGCGGCGGTGGGGGCGCTTCGCGATGTGAAGGTGGCGACCGAGAGCACGGCGATGACAACGACCACCAGCAGGGCCCAAGGGCCCCACACCCGTAGCGGCGAGGAGGCGGTTGTCGAACGAGCACTGCCGGTGGTCGTAGTGGAGTTGGTGGTGGAACTGCTGCCGGTGGGATCGGTATTCATGCGCCGTCTCCGGCTCCGGTGACCGACATCCCGCCGCTGGCATCGATGACCGCATCGAGTTCGGCAGCGGTCACGCCACCGAAGAAGCCCTGTACGACGAGCCCACTCGGCGCCACGATGTACGACTCGGGCACCCGGGTGACCCCGTAGTCGAGGGCGACACGACCCGTCTCGCTGGAGATGACCGGCCAGGTGGCACCGGACTTGGCGAAATACGCGCGTATCGATTCGGGATCGTCGCTGTAGGCGAGGCTCACCACCGAGACGGGATCATCGGCATGTTCGGTGACGAAGGTCTGGATCTGGGGATCCTCGAGACGACATTCCGTGCACCAGGTTGCGAAGAAGTTGACCACGACCCATTCACCGCGATGGCGGGAGAGTTCATAGGTGCTGCCGTCGAGCGTGACTCCCGAGAAGTTCGGCGCCGCCTGTCCGACGATCTGACTGGCAATGGGTTTGCTTGATCCCCGAGTGGCAAGGATCGCGACCAGCGCAACGATGACCACCCCAACCGAGATCGACGCAATTCGGATCCCGCGACCTGATCTCATGTCGCCATCGGCTCCGTTGATCCAGTTCTCGCCACCGAGGCGAGGGGCGTCACCGACGGGACAGGCTCGGCTCCGGCGATCGTGGGGGCCGAAACAGGATCAAGAGGATTGCGCCGACGCCCGGGGAACACGGCAAGCAAGGTGCCGAGGGCCATGACCCCGCCGCCGATCCAGAGCCAGATGATGAGGGGCTGCACGGTGACCCGAAGGGTCAGGACCGGAGCGTCAGCCCCCTTGATGTCGATGACTGACAGCGCCACATCGTCGGTGAGGGTGGACCGGACTGACGGGGTGCCGATGGTCTGCGAACCGTTGGCGAACTTGTTGAGCGAGGGAGCCCATGGGCCGGTGCCGTCGATGCGAACGAGCGCCTGTTGCACGCTCTTGGCCGACTCCTGCTTCAGGTTCGTGCCCTCGAAGGTGAGCGTGTGCCCGCTGAACTGCGCGCTCTGGCCCACCTGCAGGGTGAACTCGGCCTGCCGCACGTAGCTGCTGCTGGCCGCAAACGCCACGGCAATGATAACGACCCCGAGGTGCACGACCATGCCGCCGTTGGCCCGTCCCACGAGTCCGCGCAATCCCTGGCGACGAGCGGCCAACACCAGTTGTCGACCTGCGGAACCGCCAGCGAACCCGCCGAGGCCGAAGGCGATCACCGGGGCGAGTCCACGGGCACCAAGCACCACTGACAGCACCATGGCTCCGACACCGATCCACGCCGGCCACAGCAACCGATGGCGGAGCAGTTCGCCGCTGGCCTTGCGCCATGGCAGCACAGGAGCGATCGCCATGAGGAACAGCAGGGCGAGGCCGATGGGCATGGTCATACGGCTGAAATACGGCACGCCGATGGAGATGCGGTCGTTGTTGAGTGCTTCGACGATGAGCGGAAACACGGTGCCGATGAGGATCACGAACGCGAACGCACCGAAGAGCACGTTGTTGGCAAGGAACGCGCCTTCACGAGAGATCGGCGAATCAATGCGCCCGGGCGAACGCAACCGATCGCCGCGCCATCCGATGAGGACCACGGTGACCAGCACGATCACTGCGAAGAACGCGAGCAAGGACGGACCGATGCCAGAGGACGTGAACGCGTGCACCGATTCGAGCACACCGGAACGGGTGATGAATGTGCCAAGGATGGTGAGCGAGAACGTTGCGCACAGCAGTGAAATGTTCCAGACGCGCAACATGCCGCGTCGTTCCTGCACGAGCACCGAATGCAGATATGCAGTACCGGTGAGCCAAGGCATGAACGAGGCATTCTCGACCGGGTCCCAGGCCCAGTAACCACCCCATCCGAGAACCTCGTAACTCCACCATGCGCCGAGGATGATGCCGACGCTGAGGAATCCCCATGCGATGAGGGTCCAGCGGCGCGTGGCGAGAAGCCAGCCCTCCCCCACCCGGCCGGTGACGAGCGCAGCGATGGCGAACGCGAACGGGACGGTGAAGCCCACGTAGCCGAGGTAGAGCATCGGCGGATGGAACGCCATGAGCGGATGGTTCTGCAGCAACGGGTTGGGACCCGGGCCATCGAATCCGGGTGGCGGCGAGAAATTACGGAACGGATTCGCCGGACCGGCCATCAGGTAGAAGAAGAAAAGTGCGACCAACAACATGGTGAACAGGGCCCAGCCCACCAGCGGGTCGGCGAGACGACGGCGGAACTTGATCACCACCGCCATGAGATACCCACCGAGAATCGTGGACCACAGGATGATTGATCCCTCGAGCGCCCCCCACAGCGTGGCGAAGTTGTAGAGCGCCGGCGTCTTGGAGGACCCGTTATCGGCGACGAACTTCACGGTGAAGTCGCGGGTGATCAACGCCCGTTCCATGGCGATGAATGCCACGACACCACCCAGCAGAACAAGTGCGGCGTACACCCGGGAGAGGCGGATGAGATCGGGACGTCGACGGACGAGTCCGTAGCCCACGGTGACGGCACCGAGGAACGCGGCCGCCAGACCGAGTGTGACGCCGGCGCGCCCGAGAGCGACGTTCATGGGGCGCACGCCGGGGGGTCAACCACGGGCACCATGCCGCCCTGTTCGGCCTGGTTCAGTCGGTCGGCCTCGTTGGCCTTGTAGACCTCGGAGTGCTTCACGATCATGAGATTCGAATCGAAGGTGGTGGAGCCGTTCTCAGCGAAGTGCCCCTCGAGCAGCACTGCCTCGTTCTCCTTGAACATCTCAGGCGGATCGCCCATGTGATGGACGGGGATTTCGACGCCATTGAATGTGACGGCGAACGCAACACCATCACCCGTGCGTTCGATCGTGCATGGGGCAACGGTGCCCTGCAGGCGGAATCGCTTCGTGCCGAGCGAATCCTTCTGGGCGACTGCCTCATCGACGTTTCGGTAGAAGGTCGACGCGCTACCGAGGGCCTTGACCACGAGGAACCCACCGAAGACGACGAGTGCGACGAGTGCCAGATAGGTGGGAAGTCGGCGGCGTCGACGCCGAGGTGACGCCTCGGATGTGCGCGGGGTCAGCTCCATCGACGCTTCTCCGGGGGCACCTGCTTGGAGATCGAACGGCCACGCAGGATCGTGCGGACCGAATACCCACCGAGTCCGCCGAACACGATGACCCATGCGGCGATGACATAGCCCCAGTTCCCGCTCATGACCTGTCTCCTTCAGCCCGACTCTCAGCGATGGCCACATCCAGGCTTTCGTCGTACTTACGGGCAGAGGTGGTGGTCTCGCCTTCGGCCCGACGCTCAGCGATGGCCGCATCCAGACCGGCATCGTCGAGTTGATCCTCGAGCCAGGCGAGACGGAACCGATGGATGAGTAGCCAGGCGAACACCAGACCGATAGCGATAAAACCGACGAAGAGCGAGAACAGCATCAGCCCTTCGATCTTGGCCCCCACCCCGTTGGCAAGAAGCGTGGGCTTCTGATGCAGGGTTCGCCACCACTGCACCGACTGGCGCACGATGATGACGTTGGGCACCAGCAACAACCCGATGATGGCGGATCGCTTGGTGCGCACCTCGTGATCAGCAGGTAGACGACGAACTGCGAGATACCCGAGCAGCAGGAGCAGCAACATCGACGTGGACGTGAGTCGGGCATCCCAGACCCAGTAGACGCCCCAGGTGGGACGGCCCCAGATCATGCCTGTGACCAGCACGATGGCGGTGAACACGGTGGCGATCTCGGCGCTGGCATAGGCCACAAGCTCCCACCAACTGGAGCCTCGCCACAGGAACATGGCCGAACCGATGGTGGTGAGGAAACAGCCGATGTAGGCGAAGGTGGCCGATGGGACATGCACGTACAGGATGCGGACAACCTCGCCCTGCGATGCATCGGGTGGGCTGAGTATGAGGCCGAACAGGGCGAGCACCGCGAGGCTGAGAATGGCGAACACGCCGATCACGCGTGTTGCGCGCGAGCCTGTCGAATCCAGAACCTGGGTTGCGGCGTCGAGCTGGGTGGTCAAGATTCCTCCAGGAGGGGACCGAAGCCGAAGATCCCGGCCACGACGTAGAGCGATGCGAAGATGCTCATCAGCCCGACCCACGGCCAGCCCTCCGACGGCGAACCGTTGAGTGCTGCCTCGAAGGCACGGGTGGATCCGATGAGGACCGGTGCGAGCACCGGTAACAGTAGGAGCGGGAGCAGCGTCTCACGCACTCGGAGACCAGCTGCCAGTACTCCGTAGAGGGTACCGGCGGCAGCAATCGAAGCCGTCGCGACGACAGACGTCACAGCGAGCAGAACCCAGCCATCGATGCGGGAGGTGTAGAGCACCACGACCCCGATGCCGAGCAGTGCCTCGAGCACGATGAGTTGCACCGAGACGGCCAGTACCTTCCCGAGGAAGATCCCCGCCGGATCGAGCCCCGACAGACGCAACGCATCACGGTTGCCGTCGGTGGCTTCGATGGCGAACGACCGCTGCAGCGCCAGGAGCGCACTGAAAAGCACGGCGATCCAGTACAGCCCCGGGGTTGCCTGAGTGAGCACGCTCTTGTCGGGATCGAGTGCGAACGCGAAAAGCACGAGCACGAGCATGGCAAAGGGCAGCACCTGATTGAGCGCTACCCGTGATCGGAGTTCGAGTCGGAGATCTTTCCCGGCGATGAGTAGTGCGTCGCGGATCATCGGGCACCGCCATCGGCCGGATCCGGCACGATGATCGGATCAGGCCGCACCGAACCGCCGGCGATGGTGATGACCGAGTCAGCGAGTTGCAGGGACCGATCAAGTTCATGAGAACTCAGAACGACCGTGGCGCCCGCCGAGACCGCCTCACGCACCAAGGCATCGACGAGATCACGACCCTCCTGATCGAGTCCGGCATGGGGCTCGTCGAGCAACCACAGTTCCGGCCGACGAGCGATCAGACAAGCCAGAGAGGTACGGCGACGCTGACCGGCCGACAATCGGCCAACCGCCACGGATCGCAGGCGACCATCCAGACCCAGCCGGCTGAGAGCCACCTCAACATCGGCGGGGTCGGCGCCAGCAGCCCGCCCCCAGAACCGCACGTTGTCGCCCACAGTGAGTTCGTCATAGAGCCCGGTGGCGTGACCGAGCAGGCCAACACGATGGCGCACGGGCCTCGGGTCGGCCACAAGATCGACGCCGAGCACGACCGCCTCTCCCCCGGCGACAGGCACGAGGCCGGCGAGCGTGCGCAGCAGCGTTGTCTTTCCAGCACCGTTCGCCCCGCGCAGCAGCACGATTCGGCGCGCATCGATGTCGAGGTCGACACCGGCGAGGGCCGGAAACCGACCCAGCAGGGCCACCGCCCCCCGGAGGTGGACCACGGGCCCCTTTGGGAGGGCGGCGCTTGATTGCTCCATGGAGAACCCAACCGTACCCGTGGCCCTGCAACGGGTACCAAGCCATGCCGATGGTGCCTCGGGGCCGCGACTCGCTAGGGTCGGGAAATGCCGTTGTGGAGAGTTGTAGGTGCAGCCGGACGCATGATGATCCGGGCGGGAGTGCTGCTCCTGCTCTTCGTCGTCTACCAGCTCTGGGGCACCGGTCTCGCCACCGACAGGGCCCAGACCAACCTGAATTCCCAGTTCGAGCAGCTCCAAGAATCGGTCCCCGGCGATCGCAGCACCACTGATCCACTTACCGCCGCGACCGACCTGCCGATCCCGGAACCAGGAGATGCCATCGGGCGTATCGAGATCCCCCGCATCGGCGTTGATTTCATCATGGTGCAGAGCGTGGATCTCAAGTATCTGCAGAACGGCCCTGGCCATTTCCCGCAGACACCATTGCCCGGACAGCCGGGCAACTCAGCGTTCGCCGGGCATCGCACCACGTACAAGGCGCCGTTCAACCGGATCGATGAGCTATCCCCCGGCGACGTCATCACCGTCACAACCCTGCAGGGAACCTTCACCTACACAGTCGATAACCGAATCGGCGAGAACGGTGAGCCCGGGTCGGGTCACTTCATCGTCAAGCCCTCTGATGTGAGCATCCTGAATCAGAATGTCGGCAACCGAATCACGCTGATGGCCTGCAACCCGAAGTACAGCGCAGCCACCCGGATCGTTGTCACCGGGACCCTGACATCGCCCGTTGCCGCTGCGACACCGCTCCCCTCGACCGAGGGCACAGTCACCAACAACGCTGCGCTCGACACACTCGCCGGTGGTGAACCCAACGCATGGCCGGCGGCCATCCTCTGGACACTTGTGGTCTCCGGCGCGTGGTTCGCAACATGGTGGTTCGCCCGTCGCTGGCGCAGGATCCCCGCCTACGCCATCGGCACGCCGATCGTTCTGCTGCTGTTGTTCTTCGCGTTCCAGAACATCGCACGGCTCCTGCCCGCCGGATTCTGAGGACCGACGAACGATGACTCGTCGAACAGGCCGTGCGGCCACCGCCGTCGTTGCCTGTGCAGTCGCAGTGAGCGCGTCGCTCGTGAGCGGCTGCGGGAGTTCTACAACTGCGTCGGTCACAAAGATCGACCCGACCACGTCGACCTCCGCGGCGCCTGACGACACTCCCTCGACCACCACAACCCTCGAACCCGAGGCTGGCATAGGCACCCAGTTCTACCTCTACACACCAGTCGTCGGTGATTGTATTGATCGGCGGACCGTCGTCGACGGCAGGGCCGTCACGAACCGCTCGACTCCCGACCCCGACGCGTCGCTCAAGGTCTCCGGTCAGGTCATCATCCGATTCGACTGCGAGCGACCGCATCAGTACGAAGTGATCTACGCCGACACCACCAGCATTGCCGCCTCGCCGCCGCAGAACCAAGAGGCGTTCGTGGATCTGGCCAAACGAGTGTGTCCCGAGCGGTTCCGTGAGTACATCGGCCGCGACTATCAGGACTCCGCTCTCGAGGTCGGCTGGTTCTTCCCGACACCTGATCAACAGAAACAGGGGATCGAGTTCCTCGGCTGCCTGGCCTTCGATCCGAAGGGCAAGCTCACCGGCTCGGTCCACAGCTCGAATCGCTGACCGAGCCGGTTCAGCGCCCCCGGAACGTTGGGGTGCGCTTCTCGGCGAAGGCCGCAAGTCCTTCCGCCAGATCCTCACTGGCCCAAGCGGCTGCGAATGCCGCGTCGTAGGTCGGGGTCGTTTCCTCGAACGGATCGGCCTCGTCGAGTCCGAGCTTCAACCCCTGCAAAGTGAGCGGGGCGAGCGTCGAGAGATGCGTGGCCCACGACAGCCCGTCGGCGAGTTCACCGATGCGGTGCACAAGCCCGAGATCGAAGCCGCGCTGGCCGCTCATGACATCGGTACTGAGTAGGACATGGCGGGCGGTCGACTGCCCGACCAGGGCGACGAGTCGGCGAACCGTCCATTGGTCGACCATGAGTCCGAGCTTCGCGGCCGGCACGCCGAAGCCAGCGCTGGCGGTAGAGATGCGCAGATCACAGGAGATGGCCAACTGCGTGCCGGCGCCGAGTGCGAAACCGTCGATCATCGCGAGCGTGATGAACGGCGCCTGACGAAGCCCCTGCAGCACCTGCCCCAATGCCGCGACGAAGCCTTCGTCCTCCACGCCGCTGAGATCGGCTCCGGAACAGAAGTGGCCACCCGCGCCGGTGAGCGCAAGCACCCGCGAGCCGGCGTTGGCGGCCGATCGGAGCGCGGCGTCAAGTCCGGCGAGCGCATCATGATTGAGCGCGTTACGCCGCTCGGGACGATCGATGGTGACGAACGTGACGTAGTCCCGCTGTTCGATATGAATCATGGGGCGAAGGTAGTTCGCCTGCGATCACTGCCGGGGCGCTGCACCTGGCACGACCGCGGCGATTGCGGCCCAGGACTGCGGCGCGGCGCCGAGTCCGGTGCCGTCAGAGGCGTCCCAATACTCCGCCCAGTTCGATCGCTGCGCTCCGGTCACCAGTGCGGCGCCGAGTGCAGCGGCCTCAGCGGATCGGCCGTGCCTTCGGGCCGCAACCCAAAACAGATACGACAACTGCGGCCATGCCGGACCCCGCCAGTAGGTCCGGGAGACGAAGGAAGGTTCGCCCCGATGCACGCCCGATGGCCCACACTCGCCACCGAACGCAGCCGGGTCGAGAAGTTCTGCGAACACCGCATCGAGTCGGTCGGGGTCAGTGATGACCAACCCTGGAAGCAGTGCATCGAGCGACCGCACACGGCCCGAACCCTGCGAAGCATCGCCCGCATCGACCCACGTACGACGTGCAACATCCCAACGCCCATTGAGTGTGGTGATGAGTTCCTCGGCCGATCCGATGAGGCCCTGATCCCCGCTCACCGTGGCGAGTTCGAGCGCGTTGAACGCAACGAGTGCGTTGAATCCGCAGCTCGCGACCCGGAGATCGCTGTTGGCGATCGGCGACCCGAATGCATCAGTGATCACCGTGGCGACGAACTCGCTCTTGCGCTGGCGCCACCGATCGATGGACCAGTCCCCTTCGCACCAGTGGTCCCATCGGGGGCAGTCGTCGGCACCGCTCTCCCACGGATGACAGAGCGCGATGAGCCCGTCGACACGTGAGCGGACATCGAACAGGAACCGGAGCCCACGAGTGGCCGGTTCGATCAGTGACGCGACATCGATGCCCCGGCGATGGAGTTCCGCGATCGCGTGGCCGAACATCGGCGGCTGGGTGATCGTCGAGTGGTCCGCCCGACCCCAGAAGTCGGCGTGGTGCAGCGGCGCGTATTCGTAGTCGATATGGGGGACGAATCCCGCTGCGTTCTGGGTGCGGAAGAGATGCCGGAGTTCGCTGAGCGCTCGTTCGGGTTCGCCGAACTCGGCCCACGCGATGGCGTGGAAGCAGGAATCCCAGAGCCACTGGAACGGATACACCTCGGCATTCGGAACCGTGTACCCCTCGGGGCGCCAGTTCGCCTCCAGCACCGATCGGGCATCGGACCGGAGGCGAGCATCTCCCGCCGGTAGCGTGACATCTCGGTCAGTCATCAGTTCCCATCCTCACGATTCGTGGTTCCCATGCCCACCTGCGCAGTGCTCTCGTTCCGACTCGGACTCACCGACGGTGTGTCGATCGTGGCCGATACCTGGATGCGGTCGTTGCGCGAACTCGGATTCGACATCGTGACCGTGGCGGGCGACGGACCGGTGGACCTGGTGCTCCCCGACCTCGCGATCGGCCGCTGGCCCGACGGTCGAGCCGGGATCGAGGGACCGGACGCCGCATCGCCGGAGGAGATCGAGTTTCTGCGCGAACGGGTCGAAGCTGCGCTCGCCGACGCAGATCTCGTCGTGGTGGAGAACTTGGGCACCATTCCGATGAACCTACCGGCAGCTCGGGCCGTGGCCCGCGCCCGGTCCGGCCTACCCACGATCTGGCACCACCACGATCCAGCATGGCAACGAGATCGCTATCCGGACCTCGACGAACTCCCCGTCGACGACCCTGCATGGCGACACGTCACCATCAATGACCTCACCCGTCGCCAGCTGCGCGAGCGCGGGATCGCGTCAGTCACCATCCGCAACGGATTCGATCCGCTGCGCCTGCAGGGCGACCGAGAAGCGGAACGTTCACGCCTCGGTTTTCGCTCCGACGAACTCGTGATGGTGCATCCGGTGCGAGCCATTGCCCGCAAGGGTGTTCCGCAGGCCCTCGAACTGGCCCGGTCGCTGGGGGCCACCTACTGGCTGACCGGCCCCGCCGAGGAGGGTTACGGCGATGTACTTGAACGCCACCTCAACGCCGCTGCTGCCGCTGGAGTGCGGATCCACCGCGACCTGCCTGACTCGCTCGGCGACCTCTATGCCGCTGCCGACATCGTTGCCTTCCCGTCCACATGGGAGGGATTCGGTAACCCACCCGTCGAAGCGGCGCTCGCCCGTCGACCGGCAGCAGTTGGCGCCTATCCGGTCGCCGCTGAACTGCGGGCGCTCGGGTTCCGGTGGTTCGATCCTGCCGATCCGGCACCTCTCGCCCACTGGCTGGAGCATCGCGACGACGAACTCCTGAACCACAACTTCACCGTGGCCAGGACCCATCTCTCGCCCGAGTCGGTCACCTCTGCACTCCGACAGCTCCTCGATGAGGCAGGCTGGTCGGCGTGACTCCCTCCCCCGACCACAGCGCTGACCCGGTTCGGGCCAACCGCGCCCGTATCGCCAGACTCTCGAGCCTTGGCCAGCGAATCGGCTACGCAATGTTCACCGTGGCCGTTGTGGCCTTCTTCATCGGGTTCTTCGCCGGATTCACCGACAGCGTGACCACGCTGATCGTCGCCATGTTGATCGCCGGATCGATCCTGCTCGCTCCAGCGATCGTGGCCGGCTACGCCGTGAAGGCCGCCGAGCGCGAGGACCGCGAGAACGGGATCTGATTGCTTCAGGTGGGGTCAGGCCGGATTGAGGCCGCGCAGACCCGACCACGCCAGCGCCGCGACCTGCGCAGCGAGTTCATCGACATCGAGATCGATTTCCTTCTCGAGCCAACGAATACAGGTCTTCTCGTTGAGACCGACCAATCCGTAGGCAAGGAGTCGCTGACGTTCACGGTCGAGACCCGGGACGACGATGAGATCGGCGAGGTTGTCGACAAGCTCGCGGTGCACGCGCCGGGCTACCTCGCTGAACTCGGGATCGCGTCGGACCTCGGTATCGAACAGCACCATGAAGCCGTCGCGGTTCTCATCCACCCAGTGCATGTACGCGGTGGTTCCGAACTGCACCTGCTGGCGCGGGGAGGACGCCTCATCGACTGCCGACCGAATCGTGTTACCGAGATCACGTCCCAGTTCGACGAGTAGTTCGAGGAACAGTTCCCGTTTCGACTCGAAATGTTGGTAGAGCACCGGCTTGGTGACACCGGCCGAATCGGCGATGTCGTTCATCGAGGAGTCGTGGTAGCCCAGACGCGCAAAGGTGCTTAGTGACGTGTCGAGAAGTTGTCGTCGTCGTGCTTTGGCCGGGAGGCGTGTGCTCACAAGTGCTCCGTTCCGGGATGCATCGGTCGATCGTCGGGGGCGCACCCCCGACGATCAGTTGATGCGATCAGAGACCGGACTTCTCAAGGATGTGCACGCCACAGGCCGAACCGAGGCCGATGACGTGGGCGAGTCCGACCTTGGCGCCCTCGATCTGACGGGGACCGGCTTCACCACGGAGGTGATGGCAGATCTCCCAGATGTTGGCGATACCGGTTGCGGCGATGGGATGACCCTTCGACTCGAGACCACCGGAGACATTGACCGGCGTGCTGCCGTCGCGCCATGTGGCTCCGGAATTGAAGAAGTCGACGGCGCCGCCTTCGGGGCAGAGCATCAGGTTGTCGTAGTGCACGAGCTCTGCGGTGGCGAAACAGTCGTGGAGTTCGACGAGATCGAGATCCTCCGGCCCGATGCCGGCGAGTTCGTAGGCCTGCTTGGCCGCCATGCGCGTGAGCGTGTTGACGTTCGGCAGGATCTGGCAACCCTCTTCATAGGGATCGGAGGTGAGCACCGAAGCGGAGATCTTGACTGCACGCTTCTGCTGCTCGGCCGAAAGGGTGCGCAGCTTCTCGCCGGACACGATGACTGCCGCAGCGGCACCATCGCTGTTGGCCGAGCACATGGCTCGAGTGTTCGGATAGGCGATCATCGGCTCGTTCATGATCTGCTCGAACGTCATGTCCTTCTGGATGGCGGCAAGCGGATTGAGTGTGGAGTTGCGATGGTTCTTCTCCGAGATACGGGCGAACAGCTCGAAACTGGTTCCGCCGTACTTGTGGCCGTATTCCATGCCCACCTGGGCAAACACACCCGGCATCATGTCGGTGCCCGTCTTGCCCTCGAGCGAGGACACGGCACCGAAACGACCAGTGGGAGTCCATTCGTCGGAGGCGGCGACACCCATGCCCGCACCGAGCATGCCGGCACCGGAAAGCTTCTCGACGCCGACGGCGAGACCCATCTCGCATTCACCGGCCTTGATGGCCATCATCACGGTGCGGATGGCGGTGGCGCCGGTGGCACACGCATTGGCCACGTTGAACACCGGGATGCCGGTCTGGCCAATCTGCTTCTGCAATTGCTGACCGATGCCAGCGGCAGCACCCATCAGGTTGCCGGCAGCGAGCACGCCCATATCGGCCATGGTGACGCCACCATCAGCAAGGGCTGCCATGGCGGCTTCGGAGGCGAGGTCGACAACGTCCTTGTCAGGATGCTTGCCGAACTTGGTCATGTTGATCCCGAGGATCCAGATGTCATCGTTTGCCATGAGAAGTCTCCTCAGTTGATGGGTTCGAAGCCGTAGCCGATGGCTTCGGTTCCGGCGGTGTCAGCGCCGAGCGGGACGGTGGTGAGACGAACCTTCATGCCGAGCGTGACATGCTCGGCATCAGGGGTGGTGTTGACGACGTTGCCGCGCACGCTGGTTCCACCGCAGTCGACGACTGCAGGAACATACGGGGCGGTTCCGGGCATCCAGGGCGTGACGATGGTGAACGCCCGCACCTCGCCCTCGGTGACGATGTCGACCTTTGCGAACGAGTTGCCGAAGCAGGACGCACAGGCGTTACGGCGGTCGAAGTAGCGGGCACCACACGCGGTGCACTCATTGGCGACGAGATGCGGTTCATCTCCGAGCACCAGGTACTCGACCAACGGGATCTGGTTGGACACGACTCCCCCTTCTTGGCGACGGTCGCCGGGACGGAAGTCACATCGTATGGCACCCGCTCTGCCGTCCCCAATACGGGCAAGTACGGTGTGGTGATGAACGAGCCGATCGACCGCCGCCGATTCCTCGCGAGGGGCATCGCCGGGGTCGCGGGCGCCGCGGCCTTCGTCGTCGTCGGACCGGAGTTCGCCGCCCCCGCCGATGCCGCGCCGGTGGCGAAGGGTCCGAACCTCGTGTTCGACCACGCGTTCGAGTTCGACACCGTCGGAGGACCCCCTCGAGGCTGGATCCTCTCCTGACCATCGGGGACCGAGACGACATCGCCGACTCGCTGGTGCCCCTGCGCTGGGAGCCGGGCAGGATCCTCGCCGAACCCGGGGCGCTGGTCGCCCTCGAGCGACTCGGCGATGACCTCCGGCGCTCTGGATTCCTCAACAACCCCGACGGCAGGGTCGACGACACTGAACTCGGGCGGTTTGCGCTCGGCCATCCGATTCACAACCGCATCGCGCAGGGCTACGTCGGTGGCACACACGCTTTGGCCGCACTCATCGAAGCAGGGGCTGCCGATATCGACGACGACGGCGAGGTCTCGCTGCGCTTCGAGGTGCTCGCCGGTGCCGGTGCACTGGCCATCCTTCCCAGGGTCGGGATCGGCGGCGAACGGGTCTACGCCGGTCCTGATTCCTGGATCCTGTTCACCCAGGTGTGGCGATTCGGTCTCGGCGGCGAACGAGCACTCGAACTCGGCACGGGGACCGGTCTTGTCGCTGGTCTGCTCGCCCATCGCTACCGCAGTGTCATCGCCACCGACATCACCGATGAAGCCGTTGCCACTGCTGCGCTTTCCCGTCGACTCCTCGAACCCCACGTGCGTGATCGACTGTCGGTCGTGAGGGCTGACGTCGGCGACGCGCTGCGTCCGGCCAGCTTCGATCTCGTGACTGCGAACGCCCCATGGGTGCCGAGCTCGGCAGCGCACGGACAGGTGTTTGCCGATGGCGGCCCATCTGGTTCCGAACTACCGATGCGCTTCCTCGCCGATGGACTTCGCCTCCTCCGGCCCACCGGAACGCTCGTGCTGATGTGCGCCGACCTGCGCTTCGATGATGGTCGGGCCCCACTGCACGACGCGCTCTCCCAGCTGCGCAGTGAGGGATTCACCACCGAGGTGGTTGCGACGCCCAAGAAGAGCCCATTCACGTTCGAAGATGGGACTGCGGTCGGCCCTCTCAGCGGGTTGCGCGCCGCCCAGCATGTCACCGTGATCGTCTACCGTCATGCACAGTTGCGCGAGCGCGAGGAGACTCGTGACTGAGCCCGTCCACGAACCCGTGCACCCCGGAAGCGAGAGCTACTGATGCAGATCTTTGTCAAGACACTCACCGGTAAGACCATCACCCTTGAGGTGGAGCCATCCGACTCAATCGACAATGTCAAGGCGAAGATCCAGGATAAGGAGGGAGTCCCTCCCGATCAGCAGAGGCTCATCTTCGCCGGCCGTCAGCTCGAAGACGGCCGGACGCTGTCCGACTACAATATCCAGAAGGAGAGCATCCTTCGGCTGGTGCTGCGCCTCAGGGGAGCGACCGCAACGGTCGCCACCTACGCCGACAAGTCCCTCACCCCCCGGCTCGGAGCCGGTCAGAACCTGCTGGCGATCGATGACGGCACCACCGCCACCCAAAAAATCGTTGGTGTACTCGGTGGCGCTGCTCACCTCTTGACCTTCTGGATCAACGGAACCGTCGTCTGGAAGGTTGAGTTCACCGCTGCGACAGGAGAGGCCCTCAGCGTTGAGTTGGGCACGCTCTCCCAATCGAGCCCCGGCCTGGCCAAACAGCAGATCACCGTCACCGCCCCTGCCGATTCGGTCGGCGCCAACCTCTCGTTCAAAGGCAGCAACGGCACACTGCTGTTCGACTCGGTGAGCTTCGCAGTGCTCGGCACCCGACCAGCGCCACCCACTGCCGTCACGGCACTCGTCGCAACCCCGGGCGACGGCCAAGTCCACCTCGAATGGAACTCCCCCACCAGCGGCCCCGCAGCCACCGGCTACCGCGTCTTCTGGGAGTCCGGTCGTCACATGCTTGCCACAAATTCCACCTCGATCGACATCACTGTGCAGAACGGCGTCGCCAACCGGTTCCGGGTGACAGCGGTCAATGCCGGCGGTCAGGGTCCAACGCGTGCGACGAGACTCATCACCGCGCAGGCTCCAGCACCTTGAGCACCGCCGACCCGACCACCACTGCGATCAACAACGCCACCGTCGTCACCGTCGATGGCTCTGACCGCGTGCTGCACGGCGGCACCGTGGTCTTCAGCGACTCCTCCATCGTCGAGGTCCTTCCGGCCGGGGTCGCCCCGAGCACCGCGGTCGACATCACCATCGACGCCCGCGGCGGCATCGTGCTGCCGGGCCTCATCAACGCGCATACGCACCTGGCCATGACCCTCTTCCGGGGCTACGCAGACGATCTCGATCTCCAGGCGTTCCTTGATCGACTCATTCCCGCAGAGACCGCTGTGCTCTCCGAAGCCCACGTTCGTACCGGAGCACGCCTCGCGTTCGCCGAAGCGCTCCGTTCGGGCTCTACCAGTGCGCTCGATATGTACTGGTGGCCGCTCGCCAGTCTGGACGAGGCCGAGAAGGCTGGGTTCGGCTTGCAGACCGGGCCGATCTTCATCGGGTTCGATGGTCCGGACCGCACGCCGTGGGAAACCCGAATCGAACGAGCCCGGGCGACAGGACCGCATGCCTGGTTGTTCGCCCACGGCACCTACACCATGGAGCCCGAACAACTGGCCGAACTCGGTGCCCTCGCCGCAGAATTGGGCACGCAGTTCCATATTCATGCGTCGGAAAATGCCCATGAGGTTGCCGACGTGCGCTCCCGGTTCGGTTGCTCACCGGTCGAACTGCTCGATCGTCACGGTCTGCTCCGCCCCGGAACTGTCCTGGCGCACGCTGTGGTGCTCGATGATGACGAGATCAGCCGGATCGCCGAAACCGGAACAGCCGTCGCACACTGCCCGATGTCGAACATGAAGCTGGCCAGCGGTTTCTGCCGCGTTCCCGATCTACGCGCTGCCGGGGTGGTCGTCGGTCTCGGCACCGATGGACCCTCGTCCTCGAATGACCTCGACATGTTTGGCGCCATGCGCGCTGCGGCAACCATCCATAAGGGCAACCGCCTCGATGCCACAGCGCTGCCGGCGGTCGACGTACTGCGCATGGCCACCATCGACGGCGCCCGTGCGTTGGGCATCGATGACCGAGTTGGTTCGATCGAAGTCGGCAAACAAGCCGACCTCGTGCTGCTCGATGCCGATTCCCCGTCGCTGAACCCGAGTTACGACGCCGTCTCCACAGTGGTCTACGCAGCATCACGAGCGGACGTCACTGATGTCTGGGCCAACGGACGCCGTGTGGTCGAAAACCGGTCATGTACCACCATCGACATGGAACGCTCGCTCGCCGAAGTGCGCGAAGAAGCCGAACTCATCCGGGGCCTGACGCGAGAGTGACCGGCCCGTGGCCGGTCACTCTGAACTGCACGGACACGCCGCAGATCTGACTGCGCCTACTCGATGCGCAGACCTGAAATGTTGCGGGCGATCACCAGACGCTGGATCTCGGAAGTGCCCTCGAAGATCGTGTAGATCTTGGCGTCGCGGTGCCAGCGCTCCACCGGGTACTCGCGGGTGTAGCCGTAGCCGCCGAGGATCTGGATGGCCTGCTCGGTGACCCACACGGCAACCTCGCCGGCCTTGAGCTTGGACATCGAACCCTCACCGGCGACGAAGGGCTTCTTGTTCGACGCCATCCAGGCCGCACGATGGGTGAGCAGACGAGCGGCGTCGATCTCCATCTTCATATCGGCGAGCTTGAACGCGATCGACTGGTTCATGATGATCGGACGGCCGAACGCAACGCGCTCCTTGGCGTAGTCCAGCGAGTACTCATAGGCCGCACGGGCGATACCGACTGCCATGGCGGCGACCGATGGGCGGGTGGCCTCGAAGGTGGCCATCGCCGGCTGCTTCTCGCCGGAACGGCCAGCCTCACGGGCACGGGCAAGCTTGGCATCGAGCTTCTCCTTGCCACCGAGCAGGCAGGAACCGGGAACACGAACATCGTCAAGCACAACCTCAGAGGTGTGCGAGGCCTTGATGCCGTGCTTCTTGTACTTCTGCCCCATGGAAAGACCCTTGGTGCCCGGCGGGATCACGAAGCTGGCCTGACCACGGCCCTTGAGTTCGGGATCGACTGCGGCGACCACGACATGAATATCAGCGATGCCACCGTTGGTGATCCATGCCTTGGTGCCGTTGAGCACCCATTCGTCGTTGGCTTCGTCGTACACCGCACGGGTGCGCAGCGAGGACACATCGGAGCCGGCGTCGGGTTCGCTCACGCAGAATGCGCCGAGCATCACGTTGTCGGCGGTGCCGTAGCACTGCGGCACCCATTCCATGATCTGCTCGGGAGTGCCGTTGCCCATGATGCCGGCAGCAGCAAGGCCCGAGCCGAAGATGGACAGGCCGATACCGGCATCGCCCCAGAAGAGTTCCTCGAGCGCGATGGGCATGGTGAGACCCGTCGGGTCGGCCATGTTGTTGGCCATGAACTCCCAGCCATAGAGCCCCACCTTGGCGGCCTCCTGCACGATCGGCATGGGGAACTCTTCGCGCTCATCCCATTCCTCGGCAGCGGGACGCACGACATTGACGGAGAACTCGTGGACCCAGTCCTTGATGGTCTGCTGGTCCTCGTTGAGATCGAGACTGAAATCGGCCATGGGGCAACCTCGGGGATCGGCCGACGACGGCGTCGCCGGAGTGGGGGAAGAACTCAAGTTACCCCGCGGTAACAGGCCGTGTCGCACGCAGGGGCAAGCCGGTCGCAGCGGTGCCGATCCGCCTAGAGTCGGAGGCACGTAGCCACCATGGGAGGTCCACCAATGAGTGCAACAACCGCTACCCGGATCAGTCCGGCCTACGACGACGTCGACGCAATCCTGCATGTGGTGCGCTCCACCGGACCGTATTGGCCACTCGTCAACTACGCCGGAAACGACGCTGAGATGGCTGCGCTCGGATCACGTCCCGTGGTGTTCGTCCCACCCTGGTTCCGCCAGGACATCGGGGCCGCCGGCCTCCCGCTCGTCGACGGTGCCGAAATCATCGTCGAAAACCCACACTTCATCGCAGCCGCTCATGCGGTGTACGGCGCTGAGTGCATCGTGCGGCCCACGAATGCGTATGTCAACATCATGGGCCCGACCCCGTTCCCGTTCATGCCCCATCTCGATGTGCCGGCGTTCCGCGGCTTCACCCGCGCCGAACACCCCATCTGGTTGCTCAAGATCATGCAGAACTCGGGCATGTTCGAGCAATGGCGGATTCATATCGCCACTGCGGTGTCCTGGTTCTACGAGGGTGAGGGCGGCGACTTCAACTACTGGCCCGAAGGCCCCCAAGGTCCGCAGATGACCGAGTCGCCACCGATGCGCAATGTGAGCATCGTGGCCGATAACGAAGCCACGTTCCATGGTGTGGCCCCGGTGGGATCCCCCGACGCGAAGATGCCGCGCGGAGTCAACAGCCACAGTCGTATGGTGCACGGCGACGCAGGGTGGGATGTGCTCGATGCCGAAGGTGCCGTCATCACCAGCTACACCGATGCAGAGGTCCGAATCACTGTTTCGTGGAAGGCCGACGTCTTCCTCGATGCCGACGAAGCCCGGCGTGCTGATGCCGGCGAAGACACGCTCGATCTCGACACCGTGGTCACGATGTTCCAGACCGATCTCCACGCTCGCGGCGTCGGCATCGACCGCCCTGAAGATCCAGTGCGTGACGAAGCTTGGGTGGCACTCATTGCCGCCACCTACCCCGAGCACCCACCCCGGATGAGCTGACAGGGCGCCTGCCGAGCAACAGCAATTGCTCGATGCGGTGTAATTCGATGCGCTGTTATTCGATGCGCAGGCCGGAGATGGCCCGGGCGATCACCAGACGCTGGATCTCGGAGGTGCCTTCGAAGATGGTGAAGATCTTGGAATCACGGTGCCAACGCTCCACCGGGTACTCGCGGGTGTAGCCGTAGCCACCGAGGATCTGAATGGCTTGCTCGGTGACCCACACGGCGACCTCGCCGGCCTTCAGCTTGGACATCGAACCCTCGCCGGCGACGAATTCCTTGCCGGTTGCGGCCATCCACGACGCCCGATGCACGAGCAGACGAGCGGCGTCGATCTCCATCTTCATATCAGCGAGCTTGAACGCGATCGACTGGTTCATGATGATCGGACGACCAAACGCAACGCGCTCCTTGGCGTACTGCAGCGAATACTCGTAGGCGGCACGGGCAACGCCGAGGGCCTGCGCACCGACCGAGGGGCGGGTGGCCTCGAAGGTGGCCATGGCCGGCTGCTTCTCACCAGTACGACCGGCATCGCGACCGCGGGCGAGTTTGGCGTCGAGTTTCTCCTTGCCACCGAGCAGACAGTGCCCGGGAACACGAACATCGTCGAGAACGACCTCCGCGGTATGAGATGCCTTGATGCCGTGCTTCTTGTACTTCTGACCCTGCGAGAGACCCTTGGTGCCGGGCGGGACGATGAAGCTGGCCTGACCACGACCCTTGAGTTCGGGATCGACGGCGGCGACCACGACATGAACATCGGCGATGCCACCATTGGTGATCCAGGCCTTGGTGCCGTTGAGCACCCATTCGTCCTTGGCTTCGTCGTACACCGCACGGGTGCGCAGCGAGGACACATCGGAACCAGCGTCGGGCTCACTCACACAGAACGCACCGAGCTTGATGTCATCGGCGGTGCCGTAGCACTGCGGCACCCATTCCATGACCTGCTCGGGGGTGCCGTTGCCACTGATGCCGGCCGCAGCGAGGCCAGAACCCATGATGGCGAGCGCGATGCCCGCGTCGCCCCAGGACAGCTCCTCGATGAATAACGGAAGGGTGAGCCCGGTGGGATCAGACATGGCACTGAGGAGGAACTCCCAGCCGTAGACGCCGATGTTCGCGGCCTCTTGCACGATCGGCATCGGGAACTCTTCGCGCTCGTCCCATTCCTCAGCAGCAGGACGGATCACGTTGGCGGCGAACTCGTGGACCCAGTCCTTGATGGTCTGCTGGTCCTCATTGATGTCAAGACTGAACTCGGCCATGGGGCAACCTCGTAGATCGGCCGGCGACGACTCGCCGGAAAAGGGGAGACCCAGAAGTTACCCCGCGGTAACAGCTGTTGCTGAATGAGTAGCCGCAGGCAGCAGCAGAAGTGCGAGTACCGCCAGCGCTGCGCCGAGGGCATAGGGCACGCCCACACCGGAGAACTCGAACAGCGAGCCGGCCACGAGAGGGCCGAGAACCCGGGCGAGCCCGCCAGCCGATTGCTGCCAGCCCAACCATTGCCCGCGCTGGCGACCAGCGAGGCCGGCCACCGCAGACGACAGCGTGGGCGTGAGCAGGCCCTGACCGACTGTGAGCAACAGCAGAGCGGGGATCAGACCGGGCCAACCAAGATCAACGGCGAGCAGACCGAGTCCGCATGCATTGGCGAAGAGCCCGAACTGCATCGTGCGGTGTTCGCCGAGACGACGCGTGACCGGACCGACCAGACCACCCTGCACACCCACCAACACCACACCTATTCCGGCGAACACAGCGGCGGTCTGAGCCAACTCGAGACCGAACCGCTCCTTGGTCAGCAGGGAGAACGTGGCCTCGAACCCGCTGAAGGCAACAACCCCCACGAACGCCACGACGATGAGTCGCTTGATGACCGATCGGGTGGATGGCAGGAGCTCGTCATCATCGGGACGGGCCAGATGTGCGGGCTCGACGATGCCGGCGCCGTCAAGCGCTGGGGCAGAGGCAATGTTCTCGCCGTCGATCTGCGCCTCAGCCGCAGCACGCACATGATCGGCCTGACGAGCCGCGACCACTTCGGGAATGGCAAGCGGATGACCAGCGACGCCGTTCGCTGTCTCGGGCAATCGACGGATGGCGACAATGCCGTTGATCGCAGCAATGGCCGCTGCGATGAAGAACGGAAGCTTCGGACTGGCGAGCGCCGCAAGGCCGCCGATGGCGGGACCAGCAACGAAGCCGACTCCGAATGCGGCCCCGATGAGCCCCATGAGACGGGCACGGTCACGCGGTGCAGCGAGATCACCGACAGCGGCCTGGGCCACCGATACTGAGGCACCAGAGATTCCGTCGACGATGCGCCCGAGAAACAGGATGCCGATGGAGCCTGCCACTCCGGTCAGCAGCGACCCCGCCGCGGTGCCGAACAGCGACAGGATGATGAGCGGCTTGCGGCCGATGCGATCGCTGAGCCGACCCAGGACCGGGGCGAACAGCAGTTGCGCAAGGGAGAACGAGGCCGACAGCACACCGATGAGCGCCGCGCCGGCACCGAAGCGTTCGGCGTACTGCGGGAGGATCGGCAGCACGATGCCGAACCCGATCAGGTCGATGGCCACCGTGACCCAGAGGACACCGAATCCCTTCGGCAGCGGGGTGCGCTCTGCTCCCCCACGTCGATTGGAGCGAGCCATCAGGCGGGACGGACCTGCGTACCGGTGGCGGTGTCCTCGACAACCCAACCCTCGGCGACAAGTGCATCACGAATGGCATCGGCTGCGGCGAAGTCGCGCGCAGCCCGAGCAGTGTCGCGGGCTGCCGCACGCTCCAGCACCTCGGCAGGAATCTCGGAACCACCGGCATCGAGCACCAGGCCGACTGCCGCGCAGATCTCTGCCACCGCTGCGGCGAGCGCTGCCGCTGTGGTGGTGTCACCAGCATCGAGCGCCGTATTGCCGTCGGTGACCAACCCGAAGAGTTGGGCGACGGCGGCGGGTGTGTCGAGATCGGAATCCATCACGCGCACGAATTCGGCCATGGCCACCGGATCGGGCGCCGTCGATGACAGGTCTGCCGAAGCCACCCGTCGGGCGAAGGTGTCGAGTCGGCGCAGCGCGGCAGCAGCGTCGTCGGTGCTGGCCCGGGTGACCTCGACCGGCGAGCGGTAATGGGACCGCAGCACCAGCAGGCGATAGGCCCGCGCATCAGTGGAGTCCACCAGATCGAGCAGGTTGGTGAAGTTGCCGAGGCTCTTAGCCATCTTCTCTCCACCGACCTCGACGAACCCGTTATGCATCCAATGACGAGCGAACGTTCGACCAGCCGCAACGGCCTGCGCCCGTTCGTTCTCGTGATGCGGGAAGGCGAGATCCTGTCCACCACCGTGCAGATCGAAACCGTCGCCAAGCAGATCAAGCGACATGACCACACATTCGGTGTGCCAACCGGGTCGACCATCGCCCCATGGGGAGGGCCAGGAGGGTTCGCCGGGCTTCACGAACTTCCAAAGGGCGAAGTCGATGGGCGAATGCTTGTGGTCGGCCACTTCGACCCGGGCGCCGGCCTGCATGGACTCGATGCTCTGACGGGCGAGAAGGCCGTAATCGTCCACCACTGATGGGGAGAAGTACACGCCATCGTCGGAGACATACGCGACATCGCGGGCGATGAGATCAGCAATGAGTTCGACCATCTGCTCGACATAGTCGGTGGCATGGGGGTCGGAGGTGGGGCGCATGACGCCGATGGCATCCATGGCCCGCCACCACACCGATTCGCACTTCTCGGCGATGTCGGACCATTCGCGACCCTCGGTGTTGGCCCGATTGATGATCTTGTCGTCGATGTCGGTGATGTTCGAGACGTAGTCGACTTCGAGCCCGGACCACAGCAGATACCGGCGCAGCACATCGAACACCAGCGAGAAGCGACCATGCCCGAGATGCGGTGGCCCGTACACAGTGGGGCCGCAGACGTACATGGAGACCCGCCCCGGCTGGCGGGGTTCGAACGGGATGACCTTGCCCGCAGCGGTGTCGAAGAGGTGCAGCACGGCCACTCACGCTACCCGCCCCGCCATGGTCGGCCGCGAGCCCACCGCCGATGGCGCACTACCGTTGGCCACATCATGAGCACGGCTGCCCCCACACCCCGCACCGACTGGACCGTTCCCGAGAAGCCCGGACTCGAGGACCTCGAATCGCGCTGGGACTCCCACTGGGAGGAGCAGGGAACGTACCGCTTCGATCGCACGGCCACTCGTGACGGCGTCTTCTCGATCGACACCCCGCCTCCCACGGTGAGCGGCTCGCTCCATGTGGGCCACGTGTTCAGTTACACCCACACCGACACCATCGCCCGGTTCCAGCGCATGCGCGGCAAGTCCGTCTTCTATCCGATGGGTTGGGACGACAATGGCCTGCCCACCGAACGCCGGGTGCAGAACTACTACGGCGTGCAGTGCGACCCCTCGCTCCCCTACGACGCCGCGTTCGCTGCGCCCACGCCGATGAGCGAGCGGCCCAAGGAGGAGCAGAAGAAGCTCCCGGTCAACATCAGTCGTCGCAATTTCATCGAACTGTGCAACCTGCTCACCACTGAGGACGAGAAAGCGTTCGAGCAACTGTTCCGCACGCTCGGCCTTTCCGTCGACTGGTCGCGTACCTACGCCACCATTGACGATCACTGCCGCCGTGTTGCCCAGCGCGCCTTCCTGCGCAATCTCGAACGCGACGAGGCGTACCAAGCCGAGGCCCCGGTGCTCTGGGACGTCGACTTCCGCTGCGCAGTGGCCCAGGCCGAACTCGAAGACCGCGAAATGCCCGGCGCGTACCACCGCATCCCGTTCGTTCACACCGGCACCGGCGAACCCATCTTCATCGAGACGACCCGCCCCGAACTCATTGCGGCCTGCGTGTCGCTCGTGGCCCATCCCGACGATGCGCGCTATCAACCGCTGTTCGGCACCACCGTGCGCTCGCCGCTGTTCGGTGTCGAGGTCGAGATCCGGGCCCATGAGCTCGCCGATCCCGAAAAGGGTTCTGGTATCGCCATGATCTGCACCTTTGGCGACACCACCGACGTCACCTGGTGGCGCGAACTGCAGCTCGACACGCGCCCCATCGTCACCGACAACGGCCGCATCGCCTCCGAGGTTCCCGAGTGGATCACCGCCGGCGGCCCCGATGCCGTTGCGGCCTATGAGACCCTCGCCGGCAAGACAATCAAGCAGGCCCAGGTCCTCATCGTCGAACTGCTGCGCGAGGCCGGCGCCCTCGATGGCGAACCCAAGCCGATCACCCATCCGGTGAAGTTCTACGAGAAGGGCGACCGTCCCCTCGAGATCCTCACCAGCCGACAGTGGTACCTGCGCAACGGCGGACGCGATCTCGAACTACGCGGCGCCCTGCTCGAACGTGGTATCGAACTGCATTGGCATCCGACCCATATGCGGGTTCGTTACGAGAACTGGGTGAACGGCCTCAACGGCGACTGGCTGGTCAGCCGTCAGCGCTTCTTCGGCGTGTCGTTCCCCATCTGGTACCCGCTCGATGCCGATGGTCAGCCCGTGCACGACTCCCCGATCCGGGCCGACGAAGCTTCGCTGCCGGTCGATCCCGCCACTGACACCCCTGCGGGATACAGCGAAGACCAGCGCGATCAGCCCGGCGGATTCACCGGCGACCCCGATGTCATGGACACCTGGGCCACCTCATCGCTCACCCCGCAGATCGCCACCGGTTGGGGCGAGGACCCCGATCTGTTCGAGCGCACCTTCCCCATGGATCTGCGCCCGCAGGCCCACGAGATCATCCGCACCTGGTTGTTCTCCACCGCCGTGCGCTCGCACCTCGAACATGACTCGCTGCCCTGGCGCAATGCCGGCATCTCCGGCTGGGTGCTCGACCCGGACCGCAAGAAGATGTCGAAATCGAAGGGCAATGTCGTCACCCCTCTGCATCTGCTCGAACAATACGGCGCCGACGCCGTTCGTTACTGGGCTGCCAGCGGCCGCCCCGGCACCGACACCACCTTCGACGAGGGCCAGATGAAGATCGGCCGTCGCCTCTCCATCAAGTTGCTCAATGCCAGCCGTTTCGCGCTCGGCCTCGGAAGCGCTGATGGCACCGCCGTCGTGCACGATCCCTCGGTCATCACTGAACCACTCGACCGCGCCATGCTCGCTGATCTCGCCCGTCTCGCCGACGAAGCCACCGCGGCGTTCGATGGCTACGACTACGCCCGGGCACTCGAACGCACCGAGACCTTCTTCTGGCTGTTCTGCGATCAGTACCTCGAACTCGTCAAGACCAGGGCCTACGGCAGCCGCGGCGAGCACAGCGCCGCCAGTGCGCAGGCCGCACTGCAGTTGGCACTGTCGACCATGTTGCGCCTGTTCGCTCCGTTCCTTCCGTTCGTCACCGAGGAGATCTGGTCCTGGTGGCAGAACGGGTCGGTGCACACCGCACCATGGCCCGATGCCTCAGAATTGCGCACCCACGCCGCCGATGGGGACCCGCTGGCCTTCGCCATGGGCGCTGAGGTGCTCAGCGCCGCCCGGCGGGCCAAGACCGAGGCCAAGCGCTCGCTCAAGTGGCCTGTTGACCTCATTGCCGTGACCGACACGGGCGCCCGGGCCGCAGCACTGCAATCAGTCGTGGCTGATGTTCAGGAAGCCGCCAACGCGACGTCAGTCACCATCGATCTGGCCGCCGAAGGAATTGTCACTGTCAGCCTCGCCGCCGATCCCGACAATCCCGCCCAGGCCTGAGCCCTCGCCCCGCTGATCTGTGAGCACCACATGGGTGGGCCCGCCGGCATAAGCGAACTCGATGCCGGCATCGGCGAATGCCACTTTGAGCCTCGCCCGTAGCTCGCGAAGCACTGCGAACTGTCCGGCCGGCAGGGTGCGGATGACGAGTCGCACCTCGACCCCGGCCGGGGAGAACTCCTGGATACCCCAGAGCTCAGGAGCGTCGGTGATCGCCATGACGAAATCAGGATCGGCCGCCAGCGCGTCGGCGGTGGCCTTCATGACCTCACTGGCCCGGGCGACATCGACCGAGTACGGCAGCACGACATCAATGAGCGCACGAGCCCATTCCTGGGAGCGGTTGGCCACGCGGGTGATCTGTCCGTTGGGCACATGCCAGACCGTGCCCTCGACATCGCGCAGATGGGTGGCTCGCAACGAGACCCGTTCGACGACTCCCTTGGCGCCGCCACCGAGATCGACAGTGTCGCCGACGCCCAGTTGATCCTCGGTGACGATGAAGAAGCCGGCGATGAAATCGCGCACCATCTGCTGGGTGCCGAAACCGAGTGCCACGCCAAGGATGCCGGCCGTGGCGAGAATCGGCCCGAGGCTCACGCCGAGCACATCGAAGATGGCGACGATGGCGACGAACCACACGACTGCCGTGGCCAGCGAACGAAACACTGCGGTGAGCGTGCCGACGCGAGCGGTGTTGCGCAACGAGTCGTCGCCGGCCGACAGAAGCACCGAGGATGTGTGGCGGCCGATGCGACTGGCCGAACCACCATCGGCAGCGGCCATCAGCCGACGCAGTGTGCGACTGATGAGCCAGCGGACGAGACGAGCAACGATCGCAGCGAGAAGCACAACCACGAGGATGGTGATCGGCTTGGCCAGCAGCCATTCCGCCGCATTGGCCCACCATCTCGACCCGGTCCAGTCGTAGACGTGCTCGCAGCCCCAGCCGGGGTCGTCACCGCAGGCGGCGACCAGTTCCGGCGAGGGGGGCTCCGCAGCGGTCAAAGCAGCAAGCAGGATCGGGATGGTGGTCATGGCACCCCCGACGGTACGCGAAACGGGACCCCATGCGGGGTCCCGTTCCAAGACTTGCTGTGAATCAGGGTCGCACGGCCATCGGGCCGGCGGGGATCCACGGGATCAGGCAGCCAGATTGGCGGCCACGAAGTCCCAGTTGACGAGGTTGTCGAGCACGACCTCGATGAACTTGGCTCGGGCGTTGCGGTAGTCGATGTAGTAGGCGTGCTCCCAGACATCGATGGTGAAGAGCGCCTTGGCGCTGTGCTTCATCGGGAGATCGGCGTTGGGCGTCTTCATGATGGCAAGACCACTGCCGTCCTCGACCAGCCATGCCCAACCCGAACCGAACTGGGTGAGTCCCGCCTCGGTGATCTGCGCCTTGAAGTCCTCATAGGAACCGAACGAGGAGTTGATGCGATCGGCGAGCTCGCCGGTCGGGGCGCCGCCACCGTTGGGGGTGAGGCAGTTCCAGAAGAAGGTGTGGTTCCAGACCTGGGCAGAGTTGTTGAAGAGGCCGGCCTCGGAGCTCATGATGATCTCCTCGAGCGACTTCGAGGCGTTGTCGGTGCCGTCAACGAGTTTGTTGAGGTTGTCGAGATAGGTCTTGTGATGCTTGCCGTAGTGGTACTCGAGGGTCTCGGCGCTGATATGCGGGGCGAGGGCGTCCTGGGCGTAGGGCAATGTGGGGAGTTCGAAGGCCATGTGGTGGTCTCTCCTGAGTAGGTCGTTGGGGAACGGTTGGAGGCTAGCGGAACCTAGCGAAGACCCAACAGTGATGAGCAGCCCGGCCACGCACCCCAACCCTGCGAGGCGAGCACGCGGGTGGCGACGTCGATCTGCTGCTCACGGGTAGCGAGATATGCGTCGGGGGCGTATTCGCCGCCGCCCACACCCAGCCAGGTGCTGCGCACGAACTGCAGACCACCGGTGAAACCATTGCCGGTGTTGATCGACCAGTTGCCGCTGCTCTCACACTGGGCGAGACGATCCCAGACACTGCCATCGGCCGCGGCCGGAGCAGCCCGGCCGGTGTTGGCGCCCACCACGATCGCCGGGGCGGCAGCGCGAGCGGCGGCAGCACGATCGGTGGCCTGTTGGGCGACAGCAGCCATGAATGCGTTCTGGGCATCAACAGCCTGCTGAGCGACAGCGGCCATGAATGCGTTCTGGGCATCAAGGGTCTGCTGGGCGACGACAGCACCGACGTAGGCGTTCGCAGCAGCGATGGCCTCGGTGGACGGACCCTGGACGGTGATGGTTGCCGCAGCGCGGGCCGGTGCCTGGGCACTGACCATGGCACCCGCCATCGAACCGCCCGGAGCGGCGACACCGATACCGGTGGCTCCGGCCACGCTCCGGGGCTGACCGAAGATGCTGAGGGCGACGACGCCGGCGAGCACCGAGAACGCACCAAGCCCGATGAGCAGATCGCGACGCAGATGAGCGATGGCCGAGCGTCGTGCCCGGCTCCCAACCTCGGCGGTCGGCTCAGCAACCGAGTTGACCGAAGTGACCGAGCTGCTCGGGCCGATGAGCGGCCAACTCGGGACGGTGCCTTCGACGATCCGGGAACCGGTGTCGAGGGTCGAGATGGTTGGATCGGTGAGGCGGAATGCGAGTGTCATGTTTTTGCTACTCCTCCAGTGCGTTCCGTAACGGAACCGCAACAGTCGGAGCACAGCCTGCAGGCTTTGTCACGAAAGCGCAACATTTGGCACGCGAATGTGCCGTGACGACCGTCACATTCCACATTTTCGTCGCTCGGGTCTGCTAGAACCCGGCCTCCGCACTCCAGTGGTCGGCGTACTGCGATCCGGTCAGCGCTCGGACCGCTCGAAGTGATCGCCGCGATCCCTTGAGGCGCTTGGGATCTCTCAGATCAGTGAGAGAAGCAGTTCGGCGGCGGCCCAGCCGGAGGCTGCGGCGCCGGGCACACGAGAGCTGTCGAAAACATCGCCAGCGACCACCGCTGTGGGTACCCCAGAAATTTTCCTGGTGAACCCCTCAAGACCGACATCTGGGCGCGCGTATCGCCATCGTTGAACCTGCACCCCATCCGCAACCGGAGAGGCAGCGAGGCCGGGAACAGCGTCGAGAAGGATGGCGATGACCTCGTCATCCGGGGCATCCCAGAGCGCCCGACTTGTGGCCGGACCTGCGTGCACCGTGATCGATGGCACCGGTGAGATCCCTTTGCGCTGGTTGTCGGCGACCCAGTCGAGCGGCTCTGCGCCGGGACGCAGCGCGCCGGGCTCGGGCAGCCCGGATGGCCCGTCGAGCAGGGCCATGACCGCCAGACACGGGTGGTAGGAGACCGATTCCAGTTCCATCTGCTGCTCTGGCTCGAGCGTCACCCCGCCCGCCGCCAGGAGCTCGAGGGTCTGCGGGATCGGCGGGGTGAGCAGCACTGCATCCGCCCGAAGTTCGCGACCGTCATCGATGATCGCCCGCCAGGACCCGACGGATCCCTCGGCGTCCACCTGCAGCGAAGCCAGACGGGTGGAGGTGCGGACATCGAGGCCGACGGCGAGATGTTTGGCGATGGCGGTCATGCCGGTGGTGCCACGCCAACGGGGATGGCCATCGGGAACCACGGAACCGTCGGGTTCGAGGCGAGTGTCGAACCATTGCTGAGCCACGCCGGCGGCTTCCCAGCGGGCGACCTCGGCGGCGAACGCCGGCTCGGACGAGGTGAAGAACTGGGCGCCATGATCGAAGACCCCCTCCCCCATCCGACGGGTGGCGAGGCGGCCGCCGACTCCACGACCCTTGTCGACCACGATGACCCGGTGCCCGGCCCCAACGAGGCGATGAGCGGCGAGCAGGCCGGCGATACCGGCGCCCACAACCAGCACATCGGTATCGAACGGAGCGGAGGGCTCAACCCCGGAATCCACCGACGCAGCGGGGGTGGATTCCGTCGGCCCGTCGATGGTGCCGCTCACGAGTCGGCGAGGGTGAGGCCCACCGGACAGCTCACCCCGGTGCCGCCGAGACCGCAATACCCGTTGGGATTCTTGGCCAGGTACTGCTGGTGGTAATCCTCGGCGTAATAGAAGGGGCCGGCAAGCGCCAGTTCGGTGGTGATGGCGTCGAAGCGCTGGGCCTGCAGGATCGAATTGAAGCGATCGCGGCTGCGCTCGGCCGCGGCGAGTTGCTCGGCGTCGTTGGCGTAGATGGCCGAGCGGTACTGGGTGCCGACATCGTTGCCCTGCCGGTGGCCCTGGGTCGGGTCGTGGTTCTCCCAGAAACAACGAAGCACTCCGTCGAGATCGACGATGGCTGGGTCGAACACCACGAGCACGACCTCGGTGTGACCGGTACGACCCGAGCACACCTCTTCGTAGCTGGGATTCGGCGTGTAGCCGCCGGCGTAACCCACTGCGGTGGTGACCACCCCCGGGAGTTGCCAGAACTTGCGCTCGGCCCCCCAGAAGCAGCCCAAGGCGACAACGATCGACTCGGTGCCCTCGGGGAACGGCGATGTCATGGGCGTGCCGAGGACCAGGTGGGCGCCGGCAACGGGCATGGTGGCCTCGCGACCGGGCAATGCCCGCTCCGGGGTGACCATCTCTGGGGTTCTAAATCCGAACATGGGGCTGAGGCTACCGACCGCTCTGCGTCAGCGCCCCAGCAGAGCAGCGACGGCCGAGGCGAAGGTCTCCGTGTGCCGGTCAACATCGGCTGCGGTGGTGGCCGGGGCCATGAGCGCCATGTTGTGGAACGGGGCCAGAAGCACCCCACGGTTCATGCACCACAGATGCATGAAGGCGTCGAGTTCATGATCGACGGCTGCTGCTGCCTCGCCCCCGTTGCGCGGTGGCGGGCAGAACCAGTACTCCGCCCGACAACCGAGCTGCTGCACATGCCAGGGAAGGCCGGCTTCGGCGATCACTTGTGCCACTCCGTCGGTCCAACGGGTGGCGAGAGCAATGGTGTGTTCGTAGTCGGCGGCGGTGAGCGTGGTGGCGAGGGTGGCCTCTGCCGCAGCGAGCGACAGGGCGTTACCGGCGAGCGTGCCGCCCACACCACTCACATCGGTGTCATCGCTGAGGAACATGGTGGTGGCCCGTTCGGCCAACTCCGCCGAGAGCCCCCACGCCGCCATCGGAACCCCGCCGGCGATGGGCTTGCCGATGGTGAGGATGTCGGGGTCGAGCCCGAATGCTGCGGTGTACCCGCCGGGGCCGGCACAGATCGTGTGGGTCTCATCGATGATGAGCAGCGCACCGGCCGCGC
>Ga0209084_1000141_pt1 | contig 68885 bp, 77 predicted proteins | sample C_130820_MF_Meta_FD_187309 | JGI IMG/M metagenome (GOLD analysis project Ga0209084, IMG submission 187309) | Freshwater microbial communities from Lake Croche, Canada to study carbon cycling - C_130820_MF_MetaG (SPAdes) (version 2) | ecosystem: Environmental > Aquatic > Freshwater > Lake...
ATTATCAGAAATGCTTTTGCGAGTTGCAGGATTACTAAAATCCATCAGACCCGCTTTATCCAAACCATACATTAAAGCGACTTGACCCAGTCCACCAGTGTTGCCACCAGCAGAACTCCAATCTTGCATTTGTAATCCAGGTACATAAGTTGCCATAATGTGTCCTTAAATCTTAAAGCCCTTACTACTAGAATTAGTAGTATTACCTTGAGTTCCTGCAAAATTAGGTGTAGTGTTTCCTTGAGGAATACCGTAAACAACAGACGCATACTTGTTATATATGTCTTGTGGTACGCCTGCATATCCAACCCTAGAACCTGCAGCAGTGTTGGCAGCCCCAAGGTTAGTTTGACCCGAAGCAATAAGATCACGGGCAGCCGCCGCACGATTGGCCTCGATTCCAGCTTGGGTTGTGGCAGCCACAGTACCCATTCTTTGGTTAGTCAGACTTTGTAAGTTTTTGTCTGCTAAAGCCATTCTAGAACTACCTAAATTACCACTCCCACCGTACATGGCGTTTTGAGCAGCAAATTGTTCACGGGTGTTTTCAATGGTAGGCTGAAGGGCAGCTTGAACTTGTTTTTTTTCATAATCAGGACTAAAAAGACTAGCCAATCCTGCTGTTCCACCAAGAAGAGAACCTGCGCCAGTTATTTCTTGAAGAGCACTTGTTCTTCCAGCAACATCGGAGGCTTGACCCGCTGCAGTAGTTGCCGCAGGCATAACATTACCTAAAACGTCTTTAGCACCCCCTACAGTTTCTTTATAAGCAGGAAGAGCTGTATCTTTAAGAAAACCTGTTTGAGCCGCAAGCAAATCTCTTTGTTCTTGCATTGGTTGTATTGTTTGTTGACTTTGACCTGATGATTTACCGCCGCCCATATTAAGCTCCTTTTCCTTTACCCGTTGAAGGTGTATTAGCTGAATTATCGCCCATACCTACCGTGTTTGGATAGGGGTTAGGTTGTCCCATTGCTGGTTGACCTGAAGTTGGGGAATATGACCTATTTCCTTTACCTTGTGACATAGTTTGCATTAAGTTTGTTTGTGATGCTTCCCGATTGCGCCCCATCATGTCTTGCTGGGTTGTTGTATTGGTTGAATCATAGGGTATGGGCATTCCCATTGGTTGTTCCAACGGAGAAGCTGTTTGCATTAAATTATTTCCAAGGGAAGAATTAAAAACAGCACCCAACGGCATACCCATTTGTCTTTGTTGCGCTTGTTGCATTGGCTGCCCAGCCTGTGTCATATTTTGCATTAAATTAGATTGATTCCCTTCAGTAACTAAAGTTTTTTGAGTTCCTGGAGGAGGAAATGCATCTGACATTGTGGAATCTGCAATTAAAGGAGAATTAATTACATAAGGATTTGTTTTGTCAGAAGGGTTTTGCAATGCAGAAATACCAGCCCCTTTACCTTGAGGCGGGTTTTGCATATCAGGCGTACTCTGTACTTGTGAGTTAGGTGCTCCCATTATTGTTTCCCTTCAGAAAATACGTTAACAAAAACTGTTCCGTCTTCCAATGCTTCAATCTCATGCCATCCATCAGCAAGCAAATTTACAGGCTGAGTGTCCTTGGTCATTATGAGTTCCTTGCCCTCTTTGTGTACGGCACAAGACCCTGCATGGCACATTGTGAGGTGCGAGTATGCGTGTTCATGTCTAGGCAACCCTTGTCCTTTGTTGGCATGATAGACGTTGAGCGTTGCCCCGTCATACGTTACTAAGTGCATTGGCATTACTGCGTGAATCATTTTCTTCTTCCGTGTTGACATCCATCCATTTGCCTGTGTAGCCCATCGGTCTGTTGATGTAACGCACCTGCATAACCTGCGTTCCATCTTCTTTTTTGAACATACGAAACTCAGGTGTAGAGTTAGGGTAGATGCCGTAGGTCATGTCTGTGGTGGCTCTGGTGGCGGAACATAAGGTGCAACAGGTCCAAACTCACCCGCTTGTGCTCGATAGTACAAGTCCCGTCCGTATTGTTCGGGGTCATAAGTCGTTGCACCGAATGGCATTTCCTCGTTAAATTCTTCCCACTTGACAATTAAAGAAATACAGTTTCCTGTATCGTCTGCATAAACGGGGTCTTTTGCATATTGAAGTGTTAACATATTTTTTCCTTATGAGACTCTTACCATAATACCGTACCATATATTGTAAGTAGCGGTATTTCCACTAGATGCTCCCATCCATTTCCAAGTGCCTGATAAATTATTGCTGGTAATACCGCCACCAGTACCACCACCACTTGCGTCATTACCAAGAAGACCCGCTGTTGCTTGCAAATTTCCACTTCCAGCAGAATAATTAGAACCACCTGTAATTGCATTAGCACTAGGAGTAGCATTCATAGTTACAAAAACATAACTACCAACTGTGTTGTATGTAGGTGCAGCCGCAGCAAAAGTTACAGCACCCGTAGCCGCAGAAACAGATACACCATTACCAGCACCAGCAGAGGTTACAGCACTTAATGCCGAAGAAACCCAACTTGTTCCATTAGAGGTAAGTAAATTACCTGATGTACTAGGTGCTACCGATGTAGCGGCTGTACCTGCGGAGTTCATCACTACCGCACCGTAACCTGTAAGAGTTGCCGCGCCCGTTCCACCATTAGCAACAGGCAAAGTGCCTGTCACACCAGTAGTTAAAGGTAGTCCTGTGGCATTAGTTAAAGTGCCACTTGTAGGAGTTCCAAGAACAGGAGTCACCAAAGTAGGGCTAGTTGATAACACCACATTACCTGTTCCAGTAGATGATGTAACTCCAGTGCCTCCCTTAGAAACAGGAACTGTTGCATTCAATGCAGATGGAGTTACCCCACCCGATGAATCCAAGTTATTAGCAAAGTTTGCTAAGTTAATTGCTTGTGTCATTTCATTTCCTTCAAGAGTTTCACTTCTTTCTTCAGTTTAGTTACTTCTTTTTTCAAAGCATTAAACATATCTAACATGGTAGGTTGATGCTCAATCACCACAGGCATATCCATACCCAATACACCTGCAGCACTTACAGAAGAAGCAGATGCCTCGCCTGAACTGTTAAACGACATAAATTGAACAGGCTGTCCAGCATAAGTCAAAGAACCCACCAAAGTGATACTGTACGACAAAGAACCTGAACCTGATATTGTGTAATCAGTACTTGGTCTAAGCAAAGCACCATTAAACCAAATCAATGATGAATTGCGATAGAACTGAGTTGGAAAAGTAACATTGGTTGATAAATATGTGGTTTGCGTAAAGTTTTCTTGAAATATTAAAACATTACCATTGTTAAACGCAAATGAAATAATAACCAAAGTCCCACCCAAGGCAGGTTGACTTAACGTATATCCTGAATTAGTACCAATATATGAATAATCTGCATCTACTAATAATGCACCATTCATAAACAACATTTCAGAGCCATCAATATATGATGAAGATACACTTGTTTGTCCTGAAGTTAAAGTTACTGAAGTCGTTACAAAAGGCACTTTATCCGCAGAAGTAGTGGCATCAATTAAGCGAATATAGTAAATAGCAATAACATCATTTAAAGTACATGCATTAGTAAACGTCACAGTTGTGCTATTTCTTGTGTAATCTGTGCCCGCCTTTAAAAAGCAACCATTTTGAAACACCATGATTTGATTTGTTTGGGCATTAGAAAAAGTAAATGCAGTCTGACCTGAAGTAGCATGAGTCAGCATTGAACTAAATCTGACCTGATCCAATGCTACAGAATTAATAACTCTTCCAAACTCATCAAAATTAATTGTGGCAACAGAGGCTGGAGCAATTGAAAAACCACCTGTGCTAGCACCTGCGCCATAAGGATTTAAATTAATATTAACTGTGCCATCAACGCCAGGGATTGAATAACCAATACGCCCCGATGTAGGACTAGAAATATTGGTAACCACCGTACCTGTTCTAGCGTACAAATCAATAAATGGGTCTAATACATCAGTAGCAAGGGTAATGTTTTGCCATCCTGAAGTATCAGGAGCATTAAGAGTCAAACTAAGATTACAAGTATTGTTTCCATTACTTCTAGACCAAAGATTAACAACAGTCTTAAACGTACCTCCTGCATAGAACCATGTGTAATCAGCAGGATTGTTATCCAAAGTTAAAACATCAGATGCTTGTATCCCGTAATAAGACAAACCAGTAGGATCAGAAGAAATTCCTGCTCCTGCAATGCTAGAACCAAATCTTATTAATAAATATTGATAAGCACCTTCAATGGTTAATTGGAAGAATCCTGTCCCATCTACTGTTTGAGAGACAACACCTATGCCATCAGCAGAACCCAAAGTGGCAACATCTAAATTAATTGTGTTAACAGCAAAAGGAATGTATCCAAGAGGTTGATTAACAGAAGGAGCAAAAGCAATGTTTCTGCCCCCATAACTTCTGTAATACAAAGAGTAAGTTGTGCCAAAAGCAAAAGGTGACCATTCATAAACAGTCGGGTCTGTTGAGGTAGAGCCATCAGCAGTAGTAGCAACACCATAGTAAGTAGCATTGGTTTTTGTGTCTGACATCCCTGAACCTACCGCATTGGTAGCGAACTTGATGCTCATGTATTGATCGTATTGCTGAAATGGGTTATCCAAGTCTACTGATCTAATAGGAGCAACACGCCAATTCGCATTGTTATCAGGAGTACTTGCTCCGACATAAAAAGATGCGTGTCTACCGCCCTGAGTAAGTATCCAAAGAACTTTTGCTGCACCAAATCCACCAGTTACTTGAATCCATGTATAGTCTGTAGGATTAGTACTTTCACTAACAGTATCACTGTTATAAACGCCAAAATACAAACGGCTAGCAGGATTATCGGTAAAGTTAGTACCAGTCGGACTGTCTGCATATTTGATGTCTAAATAACGATATTGATACTGAAGTACATCCCCAAGCGTGTTGGAGATAAACCCAGTAGTCGGATTATTAGAAACAGGATAAGCATTAGCAGGTGTACCAAAGTTCAGATTTGCAAGGATGTAGTTAATCGCATCAGCAATCTCTGAAGGGCTTGGATTACCGTCTAGTGCAAATGGCATTAGAACGCATCCTCAACCACAGTAGCTTGATAGTTTAAGGCCGTTAAATTCCAACCATAAGTTGCGTCATTGGATTCAACCTTGACAGCAACAGTACGAACTTCATTTTGTTGGGTAGTAACCCACGGTGTATCTGTGCTAATAGTCACAGGACAAACAGCACCGTAAGTAGGAGTTTGAGCAGTGGAATTTGCACCACCAATAGATATGTTTACAGTGCCTGTTCCTGAGATTTCAGGCAAAGCACGGTGGACATAAACTTTAGAGGAGTAGGGCACAGGTCCTTGATCTGTTTGCAAAGTGGCATTTGTTCGTTCAAACAAAGTAGGAATAGGAGCACTGTTAATAAAACTATAACCCCTGTTGGTTTGGATAATTTTGGAAGAAGAAACCCCGCCACGACCATATACAACTGTTCTAGAAGCAAACTTAAATGATCCTGAAGAGTAAACAGGCCCTTCAGTACCCATGCAGGCATCTGCAATAGTCTTGGGAGCATTAAACACATTTAAGTCATAGCGATAGGCCAACATTTTGTTGCACCAGCCTGTACTGTTTAAATCAGGAAAATAAATCTCAATTTGATTTTTTTGAGTGTTATTTACCATAAATGTGCGAGTTGAATAGGTCTGACTCAAATTTGCAAAAAAGTAATCCCTTACTCTTTGGTTACCAAGAGGAGCAAAATCAGAACCGTCAAACACCCAAATATCTCGGCTATCAAGGCCATAAACTTTAGAGTCTGTATTTGACCAGCAATTGTTGTTAATTAAACCACGGCCTTGGTTAAAAAGTCTAATTCCAAAAATAGGTGCTGTAGTGCTTTGATAAGCGATTGGGCTAAATACAACAGTATCCCAATAACTACAAACGTAGAAATTGCCACCCAAAAAGAAGCCATCAATGATAGGACCTCGCACGGGTATCTCTTGTTCATTGGCAATGTTGGTAAGAGTTGGTTCCCATGTAGCAGGAATCCCAGTATTAGCAAAAGCCTGCGACCATCTGACAGTTGTTGGGTAATTGACTGTTGATCCTGTAGACAGGTCTTTGGTAATATTTCCTGCAATTAGGATGTTCCCCACATTGGGTGAGCAATAGTTTCTGACAAACCCTGCATAAGTAGCATTTACACCCGCTTCATAGTTCCATTGGGCAGTATCAGTAATCTGCATTTCAGTATTGGTAGATGTAAAGTACATCGGTGGGCGAAGAGTGTCATTTACAAAAAACACATTTCCTACCCAAGATGTGGTGATATTCAAATCATCGCTATATCCTGACAAAGCGGCAGCAGGATTAGCTCCGTAACCAGGAGTAATATTAGATATTCCACTAGCAGTAATCGCATACCATTTGCCTTCACGGGTGGCAGCAATATAAGTCCATGTAGAAGAACCTCTAAACCCACCTTCCATAAAAATACAATTGCCAGGAATAGTAGACAAAATCTCTTCTTCCCCACCAATCTTCTTGATTCCACGCACATCGGCTTCTACGTTTAATCCTGAGTTGTACTCATTTGGACCCAAAGCATTGCTAGGCACATCAGGAGTAAAACTCATGTTTGTAAACGGTGTGCGAAGGCGGGAATAATCTGTCATATCTCTTCCGTCATCTGTTCTAAGTTACGCAAAAGACGAGTGTCTGCTGGGTTGAATTCTAAAGCTTTCTTACAAAATTCGATAGCCTGATCTTTGATCCCAAGATTCCAAGCAGCAATACTGGCAAAGTCATATGGCTTTTCAGTCCACACGCTTGGGTCCATTGTGTAAACAGCCTGTTTGTCAATAATCTTAAGTGCCGATAAAGCTGCCGAATAACTCTCTGCCCACATAGACCTCTTGTATGTACAAGCAGATAAATCTACCCAAGGCTCACGGGTGTTAGGTGCTTCTGCACATGCCAATCGATACCATTTAATGCTTTCATCCCAGTTATTTAAATGTTCATGGGATTGTCCCAATAACCGCATGGCATAACATCTCTCATTAGGCCAAGTGGCTTCAGGCATGACCAGATACTTGTTTAAAGCCTTTACAGCGTCTTCCCAACGATAATTAAAGGTTAGCTCTCTAGCATGGTAAAAAGCGTTTCTAGGGCACTTTGGGTCTTCTGCAACAGCAACATCCAGTAAATCCATATATTGACTACGGGACTTGGTTGGATCAGGATGGTGGCTTACCAAGAGTTTGTCAGTATGTGCCCAAACTTCCTTTGTTCGCATGTCAGGAATTGGATACTCATGGCACGGATGATGCCAATGGTAACCATGACGGTGATGGATTTTTTCGTAATAAAACGCTATTCCACATCCCCAATCAAATTTGTATCTCAAACGGGTAGTTTCTTTTGTCCATACCCGTTCTATCTCTTCTCTCCAGCCCTCTTCAAGAACCTCATCCAAGTCTAAACTGATACAAACATCAATATCTCTTGGAATAAGGGCTAGGGCAGTGTCTCTTGCTTTGTCAAACCGCCAAGGACTAATGCAAATATCGTGGACGATTGTTCCACATTCTGCTAATAGTTCAGGAGTTTTGTCTGTTGACCCAGTATCAGCAATCAATATCAAATCAGCGTCTTTTGCAGACTCACAAAATCTTTGAACAAATTGTTCTTCATTCTTAGAGATAGCGTAGACGGCTATTTTCATGCTGGCGTTTCTTCTGCTGGCGGTTCAGGAATAACAGGAGCAGTCCAATTAGACTCATCCCATGTCCAGCCAATTCCTATTTCATCAGGTGCAGGAATACAAATTATTCCTTCAGGTGGTTGCCACTTATTTGTGTCCCCATCCCATAAAGAAACATTCTCAACCACACCATTTTTAATCATTGCGTATCGTATTACCATGAAGTTACCACTACCTTTCCTTGTGCTCCTACACCACCACGACCACCAATAAGAGTGCCTCCACCCCCACCACCACCACCACCGCCCGGAGTTGCACCATCACCACCTTTAGAGCCAGTTCCTGCGTTATTAGCCGCACCCCCTGCTCCTCCACCTCCAGCTTTGGTTGAATCTCCTGCCGCACCATTTGCTGATGCAGTTGCTGTATTTATTGCCGCACTTGCCGCACCACCACCTGCTGTAGTAGCCGCACCGCCTGTTGAGCCGCCAGCACCACCAAGTTGTGAAGTACCCGGAGTTGCCGCATCAATACCGCCACCACCACCACCACCCGATGAGGAAAAATATGAACTGCCACCCAAATTTCCAGCTACTGTAGATATAGAGCCGCCGCCCCCTCCACCTCCGCCTAAATATGATGAACCGACAGTAGTGGTTGTTGTACTACCAATAGACCCCACACCACCTCTATAGTCGTCTGAAGAAATGGATGCTGCCGCACTTAGTGTCGCACAAAGACCGCCTGTGCCGCCAGCCGATCCTCCTGACGAACCACCTGCGCTACTTGCGCCACCTCCGCCCCCTCCGCCGCCGCCAGAAGTAAAACATGCACCACCACCGCCCCCATAGGCAACCAAGAAGTTACCAAAACGTGATGTGTTTCCTACAAATCCAGATCCACCAACAGCAGAAGTTCCACCTGAACCACCAACTTGAGATGACGCAACAGTAACACCAACAAAAGGTGTGATTTCAGCAGTAAGGAACTGCATTTGCATATGCACTGCGCCGCCACCTGCACCTCCGCCCGATCTTATAGCTCCAGCCGCTCCGCCTGCGCCACCAGCTCCAGAACCTCCGCCACCATAGCAATCAACAAGCGTGTATGTTGCTCCTGAAGGACGAGTCCATATTCCATTAGCCGTAAATACTTGAATATCAGTTACCGCAGTAGGAGCAATCAATACATTACCATTGGAATCAATGATTGACCAACCTCTTGTATCTGTGAATTGCAATGTACTGTTAGGCGCAAGTGCCATTGATGCTACATAGTTGTATAAAGTTGCATTGTCATTTAAACGAATGGTGACACTCACAAAATCTGTATCTTTGTTGGCTACTGTGATTAAATTTACTTTTCTTTGTGTACTTGCCGCAGGAGCACTAAGAATATCAACCGCAGTAGCACTATTTGTTGTGGATAGTTGAACAGCAGGAGTTGTCGTTGTTGATGTGAAATCTACATAGTCAACAGTTACGGGTAATTGGTTTGCATTGACTGTTGCGCCAAGCAAGATTTGAAGTTTTCGAGTTGTTGTATCAAGTATCATATTTTTACCAACAGTAGACTACTACACGACCAGCCGCACCATTGCCACCAGCACCACCTGTGGATGTACCACCACCTCCGCCACCACCACCGCCTCCGGGAAATCCTCCCGCACCACCTGCACCGCCTGTGGTCGAGTTACTTGCTCCACCTCCCCCACCACCTGTTCCGCAAGCAATGGATGAGCCTGTTGTTCCAGCAGTTCCTGCCACACCAGTTGCCGCACCACCTGCACCACCACCACCAGCCGCAGTTGCAGAGCCACCAGTAGAACCACCTGCACCACCTGCTTGAGCAGTTCCCGGTGATGCGGCATTAATACCACCTCCACCACCACCTCCAGCCGCAGAATAATATGAACTGCCACCTGAGTTTCCTGCTACTGTGGATGTAGAGCCGCCTCCTCCTCCTCCGCCGCCCAAATATGATGAATTGCCCGCTACTGTTGTAGTGCCAGCCGCTACGCCTGAACCTCCAGTATTTGTTGCATATAAAGTTAATGCAACACTAGCAAGAAATGCAGAACCACCAAGAGCCGCCGCACTTGTAGTAGCAGATGCACCAGCAGATGTACCACCTCCGCCGCCACCACCTCCACCTGCACCTGTGTTTGAAGCCGCACCTCCGCCACCAGCATACCCATAAAAAATTGCGCCAAAAGATGAATTGTTGCCTTGAGTACCATTTGAGCCTGCGGCAGATGTACCACCACTACCACCAGTAGCGGTTGCGCCAACAGTAACAGTTACACTACTTGCTAAATCTGATATTTGGTAAAGTGCAGTTAATTTATTTCCACCAGCACCAGCACCAGCTCCTGAACGGAGATTGCCAACCGCACGACCTTCTGCGCCACCACCACTTCCACCACCACCAGTTACTTCAACATAAGCCAAAGAAACAAAACTGGGTTTAGTCCAAGTGCCGTTAGCAGTAAATATTTGTACATCAGAATAAGCAGAACCTTGAGCAGAAAGAATCTGACCCGATGCGTTGATTACAAACCAACCTCTAGTATCTGTGAATTGCAAAGTTGAGCCAACAGCAAGAACCATTGATTGAGCAACTCCGTAAATAACAGAATTGTCGTTAATCTGAATTGTTACTGTTATGGGTGAAGTATCTTTATTGGCAACAGTAATGCCGTTAATTTTGTATTGCGTACTAGAAGCAGGCGCAGAAAGAATTGTGACCGCAGTTGTAGAATTTGTATTACTTAGTTGAACAGATGGAGTAGTTGTCGTTGCATCAAAAGCAACATAGTCAACAGTAACTGGACATTGATTAGCCGCTACTGCCGAGCCTAACAAAATTTCAAGTGTTTGGGTTGTTGTGTTAAGTATCATTACCAGCCCCACACTCTGACTTGACCTGCCGCACCTTTACCGCCTGCACCACTTCCTGCTACCGCATTACCGCCTGCTCCACCACCGCCACCGCCTCCACATGGGTAACCGCCATCTCCACCTGCGCCACCTGTCGCAGAAGCAGTAGAACTAGAAGCACCTCCGCCGCCTCCTCCACCAGCCCAACCAGCAACTGCTAAACCTTCACCACCTGCTCCACCAACAATTATACCTCCAGCCGCACCACCACCTGATGTTATTGCTCCTAATGCGCCATTAGTACCGCCTGCTCCACCAGCAGATGCCGCACCTGCGGAAGTTACACCAGCACCTGATGCTCCTCCACCACCACTAAACCATGAGCCGTAAGAAACAGAACCATTCAACCCAATTGTCGAAGATGGTGTTCCGCTTGCGCCTCCTAAAAACGAAGGAAATCCGGGGCTACCGCTACCTGCCCCTCGACTATCGGAATAAGGTGAGAAAGTAGCAGAACTGGCAAATGCGTTTCCACCAGCAACTGCCGAATTACTTGTTGCAGAAGAACCAGCAGAAGTAGCCCCTGCACCTGAACCGCCACCACCTCCAGCCCCTAAAGTCTGCCCACCTGCTCCTCCACCACCAGCATATCCAATTAAATAAGTACCAAAAGATGAATTGTTGCCAACTGAACCATTGCTACCTGCGGCACTAGTAGCACCACTAGCGGCAGATGTTTGTGAGCCAACAGTAACAGTTACAGTAGATGGTAAATCTTTAGCAAGGAATAACTGACGAGTGCGTTTACCTCCACCGCCACCGCCACCGCCTTGAAGAATTGCACCATTTACTGCGCCTTGACCGCCACCACCGCCTCCGCCACCGCCTGAAACTTCAACAAGGAAGAAACGACAGTTTCCGGGCTTATACCAAGTGCCATTAGCATTAAAATCTTGAACCCATCCTGCTCTTAAATCAGCGATACCACCCGATACTCCAACAATCCCCCAACCATTTTGGTCTGTGTATTGAAGTGTTTGTCCCCTAAGAACAGAGATAGATTTAATTGTTTCGTACTTTGTACCCGATACATTGAACTGAACAGTTACCACAATCGTAGTGGTATCAGCGTTGTATATCGTGATATTGTTTACTTTGCGTTGTGTACTTGCGGCTGGTGCAGAAAGAATTGTTACAACAGTTGTTGAATTAGTAGTTGTTGCATTTAATGCAGGTGTTGTTGTTGTTGCTGAAAACTCAACATAATCCACAGTAACGGGTGATTGATTAGTAGCAACTGCGCCACCAAGCAAAATTTCAAGCGTTTGGGTTGAATCAATAATCATAGACGCAAACTAACTCTTTTTAAAACTTCGGGTTGTGTTAATCCACTACCCCCACCACTTGCCGCCGCCCATGTAGCCGTAGTTCCGTTAGATGTTAAAACATAAGTGCTTGCACCAATAGCAAGCCTAGTTGCACTATTAGTTCCGTTTCCAATAATCAAATCGCCTGTTGTTGTTATTGGAGACAAAGCGTTAAAAGCCGCACCTGCCGTTGTTTGACCTGTACCGCCATTTAAAATTGGCAAAGCAGTTCCGCTATATGTAATAGCTAGAGTTCCTGATGATGTTATAGGTGAGCCACTAATAGATAAAAGCGAAGGTACTGTTGCCGCTACGCTTGTTACTGTTCCTGACCCTGCTGGAGTTGCCCAACTGCCATCACCTCTCCAAAATGTTGTAGCCGAAGCACTTGTACCACTATTAAGGTTGGTTACGGGCAAATTTCCTGTTACTTGTGTTGCAAGGCTGACGTTTGCTAATGTACCGCCAAGAGTCAGATTACCACTTGATGTGACTGTGCCTGTGAGCGTGATGCCGTTAACTGTTCCTGTGCCGCCTACGGATGTTACAGTCCCGCTACCCTTGTTATTAAACGTAGTCCAGTCAGTAGAAGTTAAGTAACCGCTTACAGAAGTAGTAGCGGCAGGCATAGATATAACTGGTGTTGCACCACCTGTGGATGCAACAGGACTTGTTGCAGTTACATCGGTAACTGGTGCTGTTCCACTTGATGCGGCAGTTATTAAACCTTTGCCGTTAACTGTAAGAGTTGCATTTGTAAATGAACCAACATTGGTGTTTACAGTTGCCAATGTGCCTGCGGCAGTCACATTTGCCGAGCCATCAAAACTTGGGCTTGTGTATGCCAAATCTCCCGTAACTGCTATTGTTCTGCCAGTTGTAAGAGTTGCGGCTGAACCCGTTGTGTTTTGATTTAATGTAGGAAACGATGTAAGTGATGCGGCTGAACCTGTTGGTGCAAGTACATCAGTACCAATAATTAAACCTAAAGAAGTTCGACCCGTTGCCGCAACCAATCCAGTTGCACCACCATCCCACTTTAATCTGTCTGTGTAAGCAGTATCCCAATTACTTTGACTAGAAGTTGTAGGTATTGCGTAACCAGCCGTATAACCAATAGCCAAAGTTCCGTTTGTAGTTATTGGAGAGCCACTAACTGTCAAACCCGTTGGAACAGAAGCTGCAACGCTTGTAACAGTTCCTGAACCACCACCAGTTACAGTTGACCAAGATAAATTAGTTCCATCAGTCTTTAGATACTTATTAGCATTGCCAGTTTGAGCAGGAAGTACAGTACCTGCACCACCTGAAGTCACTAACTTAATCTTTTCAGCCAACTCAGGGGCAACAACCTCACCCACATTTAATTCTTTTCCTGTGGACAAGGTAATAACGAGTGAACCATCAAAATCAATGTGAGCATCTGTTACAGATACCCCATCAGACCCATCTACTCCATCTTTCCCATTAATGCCGTCACGACCATCACGACCATTTTGACCTGCTTTACCATCTAGTCCTTTATCGCCCTTGTCACCTTTGTCACCCTTTTCAGGAACAATGGATTTGGCAACTTCTAGTTGCTCAGAAACCTTCTTTTCCATCACTTTGATGGCTTCAACAATCAGGTCTACATTGTCTTGAACTGCTTGCTCCTCTTGTGCTCTCATCGCAACAAGAGTTTCCTCCATCTGATTGATAGCGGCTAACTTCTCATCAAAGGATGAGTCTGCCGCCTCAATGCTTTGAATGAGGTCTTTGATGTTAGCCATTTTGCTTTAGTCCATCGGTAAGTTTAGTCAAGAAATCTTGTTTCACCTTGGATTGAGCATTAACTTTATCTGCCATTTGTAGTTCAACAATTTTAGATTTGTTCTTGATGTCTGCTTCTTTCAGCATCAAGTCTGCAATCTTAACTCGTTTGTCAAACTCACGGGAAGCCAAGTCATCTTGGTTGGGCAAGTTCTTAGTGTTTGCTGCCATTGCTTTGGCTTGTATTTCCATTGGCATCATCTGAACTTCAGTCATCAATTTAGTGGCTTCTGCTCTATTTTGCTCTGCTTGAGTAGTTTGTACAGCAATTTGAGCCTGTGCCGCTTGCATTGCCAACTGTTGTTGAGCTTGTTGCATCTGTTGAGCCTGTGGGTCAGGTTTACTCATCTCATCCAATGCCGCCATCATCTCATAGCGGTTAGTCATTGATGAATTAGCCAAAATACCTTTGAGTATCAATGGCAACACAGGAGTATTTGGACCGAGGGTCTGTAACAACGCAATAAATTGCTGTTGTTCGTACTCTCTAGCAATAATTCCAAGGGTTGCAGTTGGAATGAAGTTCATGTCAACAGAAGGGTATCTGTTGGGGTCAAACTGCATATAGCGGAAGGCCGCTTTTTTGATAAACGGAATTAAAAAATCTTCTTGAAAGTTGACCAAAGTGCGTTTGTACTTCTTAATAATAGAAGCCACCGCCATCGACATACCGCCTTGACCAGCATCACGACTGACTTGAGATACCATCCCATTTGAGTCAAGCGTACCCGTAGCTTGAAGTAACATTCTCTCAAACTCTTTAGAAGTTGCAAGATTGTTTCCATCTGTCTGTCCAAACTTAAAAGGATACAGAATTTCACTAGGAGCACCATTGGTCATAATGGCTTTTCCGGGTTTCACCTCAAATTTTGCACCTCTTGGGAGCCTTGTCGCATCCATTGCAATCATAGGTGAAGTGGTCAACGCAAGAGAATCTAAATGACTACGAATTTGAGCATCCATAGCCTTTTGCATATTGTATGCTTTCTCAACTGTGCCTCTGCCAAGCAGTCTATTAGGAACAGTATCATCTTGATAGGACAGAATCGGTCTATCCTTCATCATGTAAGGATTTTCTTCAGCCTTGAGTAACAGATTGTCGTTACCAATGACAATAATTGCCTCTACAAGGTCAGAATAGTCATCTGCTTGTGAATCTTCGGGGAATAAGTCGGCAACATCTTTGTTGTCTTCTAGGTTGTCCAAGTATTCACGGGGGACAAGCCCAAAATACTTCATTAGTTTAACTTTTTGGTCTTTAAACTGACTAATCTCTTGGGTTGCTTCTAAATCTTCGTCATCAGGAGTCGAGCCAATATCAACCTTGCGATACATTCCTGACTCAATGCCAGCCACAACCTTGTGGATTGATACAAAAGTTTCGATAGCCACGCCCATACAGTCTTCAATACTTGTCCCATTAGGGTCAAATATGAAATTCTTAGGATTAATGGGATTAATCTTGACAGAAATCCTATCTCTTTCCATTACACCGATAGCGGCTTGTCCTTGTTGACCAGCAATCGGTTGAGTTGCAGGGACATACTCTTTCTCAGTATTAACAACAACTTCTCCAATGCCTGTTCCGTAGATTTCAGCCATCAATTCAATTTGGTCAATAGACTTTCTAATCTTGTCTTTCTTGAAGTCTTCCATGAGTTGCTTTTTAAGCATACCCACATCAATAGGAGTTCCATTTACATCTTGGATATTGTCTTCAATGTCAAAGAAGTCACCTTGTCCAAAGATGGCTTCCATAATTTCAGCATGACGAGTCTCAACTGCCTGTTGTGTGGCAGGGGTTACGATGCGTGAACGCTCAGACTCCCTAGATTTGTCTTCTTCAGCCCATTGACCACGAAAGATACGCTCATATTCCTCCCAATCGGGTAGGTAGTTAGAGTCACGATATTCACGCCATCTGTCGCAATGGTCAACAACAAACTGAACTAAGTCTTTGTCAGCATCAGTTGGTTCGTAAAACTCGTTTTGTTCTAGTTTCGGTTCTTTTTTGGTAGCCATTTAAACCCCACTAATTATGTCCATTGGTTGCCAATCTTCATCTTCTTCACCTTCGTAGTAAGAAGTGACGGCTAACTGGTCTATGTAGGACAGGGCATCGGGCAAATCATCGTGTACGCCTTGTGAGGGGAACATTAGAAGTTGGTCTTTGAAGTCATCAAAGTCTTCTTCTTTATTCAACACAATACGCCCGTGTTCAAACCGCCCTTGAAGTGACCAAATGATTCGGTCAGCCTTCTTCCTATTGCCATGAGTCAAGTCAACTATATGCGAATATACATTATTTTTACGCATTAGGTCAGATAAATATGGTAAAACTGCGTTTTTTAACGCTCCACGCTCAATTCCTATACTAATTGGGCGGTAATCTCGCATCTTCATCAGTATCTTGGCGGCAGTCTCCCGAATATCCCACCGCCCATGCACAATCTCTTTGATAAACCATTTGCCATCCTCTGTGACCTTAACCACAGCAATGGCAGACTCATCTAGTCTTTTCTTCGAGTTAGCCGCTTGTTTAGCCACTTCTTCAAAGCCAGCCAAGTCGATTGCAATAAAGTAACTGCCGTGTTCAGGTTCTTCGCCATATTTAATCCATTCTTCTTTAAAGATGTTGCTCCCTGCGTTATCAAAGGAAGCCATATACTCTTGCTTAAACGCAAAGGAACTCAAGGTTTTCTTTGCCCCATCTATCTCAGTTGGGTCAATCAGGGGATTATCCTTTGTTGTAAAGTGCCAACTTTTCCAATCATCATCTTCTTCTGTCTGACCCAATTTAAACAGGTCATAAAACCAGTTTCTCCCTTTTGGAGTCCCAATAAATAATGCCCGACCTTTTTTGTCGGACAATGAAGCACGAATTACCTGTTCCCATGCTTCAGGTTTAATGTCTGCTACCTCATCCAAAACCGCATAGGTTAGGGACACACCACGAAGGGTATCGGGTCTATCAGCACCCCTGACATAGATTTTAGCCCCATTGATTGTCGTTATATCCATGTTATTGATATGGCTAGACTGAATCACATCTCGCCCAATGTCGAGCAATACATCCCAAATAATCTGTCGAGCCTGACCATTGGTAGGAGCAACATAGAGAACGGCAGAACCAGCAGGGCATTTAAGTGCCTCAATGATGAGTGCAGTAGCCGCTAACCTTGATTTACCGCATCTACGCCCTGCGGCAACCACTTTAAACCTTGTGTTATCAGCAAAGACTTCTTGTTGCCAAGGAAGGAGTGAGAAGTTTAAATCAGACATTCTTATCCTCTACATCTTCTACTTCATCAACAATGACAGGCTCAATGGGTGAGCCACCTATCCCAGTAATATTAATAGTCACGGCATTTCTCTGTTTACCTTCTTTTTCAAATAGTGAAACGGGAAGCATCCTATCCATACAGAGTTTGATTGCCGCCATCTGAGAGGGGTGTTCGTCATTCAAGGCAATGTCAACTGCCTTTTGAACCACTCCACTACCTGCGCTATTTAACAAAAGGTCTTTCAGTTCTCTGACTCTTTGTATCTCAGTCTTGGGTAAAGAGACGATAGGATGGTTTGCCAGTTTACTCATCGTCATCTTATTGAAGTCAACAGAACCCTTTGGTCTACCACTTTTTTTCTTTATTTTTTCAGGGAGTGCATCGTAGGCGTTCATACTTTTATCCAATAGGGAAGTAGACGTAATATACATTGTTTGACAATAATGGTAAACCCCTATAATATTAAACAACTGGGGGCATCACCCACCCCTCCATGCGGTAGAGCCGACCAATTGGGATAAACGTAGTGAATCAGACGAGTCTCTAGTAGTTAACAAACAAACGGGGCAAAGTAGTCTGAACTCTTAGTCTGACAAACTAATAGTAACTTAGAACTCTAACGAGTTACCCTAATCTTAGGGGATAAACAAGAGGCTCATCTCTTTTTTGAGATACACCCACATACGGGTAATGTCTTACATCTGTCTGAAACACCAGTTTCATCTTCTTTTCTAAATCAGGATTGGCTTGTTTGGGTAAAAGTCTAATTTTACCTTCTCGTGTGGGTAGGAGGCTCCCACAAATATTTCACGCCTTGACCACCCCCTCCCCCCATACAAACCCTTAATGGTTTACCCTCATAGGGTTTACCCTGACAGGGTTAACACTCATAGGGTTACTACTACTGTAAGAATATACAGTTGTATTTATGCAACAGTAGGTTATTGCAAATGAGAATCATTCGCATTTGAGTCTATATATGATTGATGCACCCTTATCTATAGTCCTTATTACTTTTAGATATATAAATTATTTAATCAATTACTTAATACTTTAATCTACTAGGGTTTATCATAGTATAAATAATGGGAAAACATAGGGTTTATCCTAGTATCTTTTAAATAGTAGTGACGTTATATTATCTGTACTGGTTAACAATAATCAGTATCAATCAATCAACTAAATAGGCGTTTAAACATCATGGATAAAACCGATAAAATCACTCTTTTGGCTTGCCTGCTGGCTTCGCTTGCACTTGGCATCATTTTAACTATTTACAACTGAAAGAGTTTAGACTGAAGGGTATAACGTACCCTTTGGCCTGTACTTTTGCAGGGTTTAAAAGGTGTAAAAAATGAAATTCACAATTCAACGCAAACAATTAAAAGCATTATCTAGATTTTCTGCAATTAAAGATATACGTTATTATTTGCAGGGTATCCATGTAGTGCAAAATAATCGGGGTACTTACTTAGAGGCTACAAATGGTCATATATTAGGCCGATTATTGATAGATGAAACACCATGCGAGACACAATGTAGTGTCATTATCCCTAATGATGCAATTAAGACATTAGCGGCAACGGGTAAAAAAGGTGAGGAAACCCTATTCTTTACAGTAGACGGGGCAAAAATTACAGTTATTGGCATGGATAGCACTACTTATACATTTGGGGTGTTAGAGGGTAATTTCCCCAAATGCGACCAAGTAATGCCAAAAAACCTAGATGATTCCCAAATTGCACCAAGCACATACAATCCTAATTATGTTATGGCATTTCACGATTGTGCGGCGGATTTATCGGGCAATAAAAATCCAAATGGTGTAGCAGTATCTTTTAAACAAAGAGGCAACGATAGCGGGTTAGTTGCCTTGGACTGCACCGATTTATTTATTGGAATCATCATGCCCATGCGTGACAACTGTATAAACCCTAATATCCCTGCATGGTGCAATAGACCTACTGTAAAACCAGTAGAAAATCAACCAGTAGAGGCTTAATTTCAGACTGTAAACCCTTCAAAAGAGGGGTTTATGGCCTGCAATTCGCAGGGGCTATGTTTAGCATAGTTTAATTTTCTTATAGGTGTAAACATGAAAACAACTGTATCAATTCACGATTTTAGAACCGCATTTTCACAATTAAGACCCGATAATTTTACTTATGAGGGTTTAGCCGTCTTATTTGATTACTTTGAAGATTGTGAACAAGATGGCGAGGAATTCGAGTTAGATGTTATCGCTATTTGTTGCGAGTTCGCAGAGGCCACATGGCAAGAAATAGCCAACGATTATTTGCTTCACGATAAAACCCTTGACGATGAGTCACAAGACCATAAGTCAAAGGTTCTGGACTATTTGGCAGATGAGGGGGTTTTAATCGGTGAAACCGATGATTCCATTGTTTATCGCCAACATTGAAAGTGTTTAAACATGCTTTATGCCGCCATTGCCCTACTCTTAAAAATCATCCTTCGAAAGGTTTCAAAATGAGTTATATCAAAAAATCATATTGTTTTTCAAATACCCCAAACGGCTCAAAAATGCGAGTATTTGCTGGTCATATAAAAAAAGAAACAGCGCAAAAATATTGCTTTAGTCAAGTCGTTTTGTCAGTGATCGACATGAGCGGCAGGGGTCGAAATGAAGACCGCAGTTTTTATGCGCCTTATTTTGTCAGAATGCGATCATTTAATTAAATTAGTAAACACTTACTTACAACCCACTTCGGTGGGTTTTTTATTGCCTAAAATTAAACCACTTTTAAGCGATTATTTTATTTCAATGTAGGGTATCAAGTAAACCCAAAAAAAACGTCTCTAAAGTGCCTTAAAATCGATTCTAGTGGCATATTATTCATGTTCATTGTCTGCTATGGTTATCAGCCCAACATAATTCAAGTCAATATCAGTTGTCAATCCAATATTAAAAAAGTGGGTTGCCCATCTTGCCGATACCCTTACGCCTTCGCTCATGTTGCCATCACCGACCCTTTTAAATATTTCAACCTCTGCATCAGTAAGATAAAAAATCCTCTGTTTTTGCTCAATCTTTGCCATTTATTTGATGCCTTAACCAGTTTGCAATAAGTAACGATTCTGCCCTGTGTGAATCCTTTTTTAGCTTCAATTTGGCTTCAGGCCAATACATCCTTGCCATGTCTAATGATTCATTTTTATCAGCCGTTAGCCCGTAGTATCCCTTCCACTTCTGAGGTGTCACCAAGTGAAACGGGTATCTTGTTAACTCACAAACAGCCGATATGACACCTACTGCACGTGCGAAAACCCATGTACTAGAAACCCCTTGCTTGGGCATTGCATGGACTGATTCACAGCATATTTGGGCATCCTCATCAGGTGGAATAACTCCCAATATGCGAGATTTAAACGCAAGGGCTAATATGTGCTTGTCCTTGTGTTCAATCATAAACGAGTCGATATACCCACCTTTTGAGTCAATTGCCCCTAATGCACCAGTTACTGCGGCAGGGTCTATGCCAATCCAAATAGTCATTGTTTAACCTTGTTTAAACGCTCTTGCTCAATGCTTTGAGCCAGTAGTTTACGCAACCAGTTTGCATTACCCAATCGTCTATATTCGTCTCTGAGTGGTGGTGTCAGCCTAATGCAAACTGTACATTGAACATTCGTTATTTCACTCTTTGGTCTTGTCATTCTGTGACCTCATTATCTTTACCAAATCGTCTTTGATTCCATTGAATAACTGAATCTCGTTCAGTTCCTTCGTTCTGTTCCATGTGTACTCTTTCCAACCTTTCGTATTTGCCAACTTCACAAGCCAATCTAACTGAGTCCGATACGATGTCTCCTGTGAGATATAAGGCTCGATTGATTGTGAGCATAGAGTAGTCGTGGCTTCCTTCTTTGTGTTTGTCAAGAATTCGTTTTGCGTCTTCATAATTCATCTTCCCACTCCAATTCTTTTCTTTTCATAATCTCAAAAATAGTCTTTGCGCTGTCTCCTGAGTAAGCATCTACTAACTTAACACATTCTATTCTTTCCCTGTTTAGAGCCTGTTTAAACGCTTTCGCAACAAAATTAGACTCTATGTACACTTTGCCATCAATAGTTTGAAGTGGAATCATATTGTTTTGCCTTTAAGTTTTTCACGAATCATGGCAATCATCTCAGGATTAGTCTTTGCATTTTTAATACTCTCATCCAATGCAACCAAGGTAGGGTCACGTTCAAATGTGCTTGGCACAGTCTGATGCACCTTGTCGGAAATATTAGGCTTGACAACCCAATCAGCCTTAAACCCTGTCCAACCACGAACCAAACATTCTGTCATTGCCTGCTCTAAAGTCCAGCCTGCCTTTTCAGCCTCAGTCCTAATTCCATCAATGGCTCGCTCAGTTATAGGGGCTTTCTTGGCTTTTCTTAAAGATTTGAATTCCTGAAAAACAGAATCAGAAACACCGATAGGTGTATCTATATGGTTATTGGTTATTGGTTTATGGTTATTGGTTGCTATTGGGGTAGCATTAGGGGGGCTATAGCCTCCCTTTGCCCACCTTATAGCCGCACCTTTCTTTCCATCCTCAGTAAATTTACGATATTTACTAATTTCATCATCTGCTCTAGTATGAATGTATCCATTTTCTGTAGAAATAAAAAACTCATCCAATATTGTTAAAACCTCTTGTTCAAGGTCTTTCATGCCTATTTGTCTAGCAATATCTCGTTGTTTTATCGGTGATTCATGAAGATAGTAGAAATCTAACAATCTCCTGTAAGCCAAATCTTCCATTAAAGAAAGGTGGTGGGTGTGGCTTTTGTAATCGCCTATATGAAAATTATAGTAGTGCATACTAACCTTACATCATTGGTTGTCATCACGAAGGAAACATAGGCAGGTCGGTGATGAATCGACTTTTCCCCCGCTAAAGGTAGCCAGTTTCCAAACAGTTTATCGCAGATTGTGAAAGATGTAAATATGCCTTGGATTTATTTTAAGTCAACTAGGGAAAACCCTGTAAAACAATTTGAGATTTTATGGCAAAGTCCTTATTGCGGTATGTTCCGTTTCTTAAAAGGTGTTGAAAATGAGTCCCAACTACTATGACTTTGAGTATGAAATTGCAATGTTGCCAAACCTTTGCGAAAACGTGGAGTTTAACGAGAAGTATCCCAATGTTGACAAGGTGGTGATGACATTTGAAGTTCAGGAATCAGACCCTGAGAATGGTGTTGAGTTTCGAGTTGATGTTTTTACATTCATCTTAGTTGATGACGAATTGGTAGACATTGAAGATTATTTGACAATGAAAGATATTAGAAGATTGGAAAAATATGTGGAGGAAAGTGTATGAATAAAGCACAATCAGAATTTATCAGAATATTTGGTGAATATGAGTTTACAGAAGATGCGGCATGGCACATCTTTTTACAGGGTTGGACTTCAGCCTTGATTAACTGTGCCAATGAGGTTGCAAAGATGAAAAATGGTGGTGACACAACAGCATCATTAGCAGTCTTTATTAAAAACATGGCACATAGGGTAAACACCGATTCCCTTAATCAATAAATCTGAGAAGATACATTTTTAACAGGAGTAAATGATGAAAAACTTAAAGATTCAAGACGAGATGTATGCAGTTAAACAAGAGTTGACAGCCAACGAAATGTGCGACCAACTGCGGGACTCAAAGGCAATGGTAGAAGCCTATCAAGCCAATGACTTCACAAGCATGGCAGACATTATTACACAGCGTTTAAACACCTATGCCAAACGTATAGCAGAGTTGCGTGTTGATGGAAAAATAACTACAAAATGGGTTGACAGTTCAGAGGAATTAGATGAATATAGGTTAGTTCGCCTTGAGCGTTTTGAGGATTCTATACGTCAAAAAAAGGCGGTTGTATGAAACTCAAAGACTATTTTCTTAATGAACTGGAAAATTCTAATGACTATTTCAATCAAAATGGCACTCAGGAAAATGGGACAGGATTTTGTGATGTGGTGGAGCAAAACCATAGACTACAACTACGAGATTTTGCCGTATCAACCCAGTTTAAAATCGTTCAGCAACAAATCAAAGAAAGGGGTGAAGTTAAAGGTTCAGCGTGTTGTTAAACCCAGTATCAGCATTACTGATAAAGAGTTTATCTACACAAATTCAGCCCAAACTAATGTGGCTAAAACATTTCAAAAGTTTTCAACAAAGACAGGAGTTAATGATGCTAATGGATTATTCAACGATTCTGATACAAATAGAATCAAAAACGAAAATGTTGTCCGACCGATGCTTGGAAGGAAAGTACGAAGGGTTTAGTAGCGAAATCGCTAGTTTACACTTTGATTTAACTTTGTTAGCAATGTGGATAGTACAAGAACAGCAACGGGTGTCAGAAAATAAAAGGAGTCAAAAATGAATGTATATCAAAAATTAAATGATGCACGAGCCAAGTTTCACAAAAAATCCCTCAAGAAATCAGGTCACAATAAGTTTGCAGGATACAACTATTTTGAGTTGGCAGATTTTGTTGTTCCAGCAATAGAGATATTTAACGAGGTTGGTCTTACTTCTATTGTTAGATTTAACAAAGAACAAGCAGAACTGATTGTTGTTAATGTTGATAAGCCTGAAGAAATTATTGTCTTCACTAGCCCCATGTCTTCAGCCGCCCTAAAAGGTTGCCATGAAGTGCAGAATTTGGGTGCGGTTCAGACCTATCTAACACGCTATTTGTGGGTGTCGGTGCTTCATATTGTTGAGCATGACGCCTTGGATGCCACAACTGGTTCTCAGCCAACAATGGATGCACAGGAACTCGCAGACCACTTGGCGGCTATTGATGCTTGCACTACCCTTGACGAGTTAAAAAAGGCTCACACAGACGCTATTAAGGCTACTGGTGGGGATATTTCTGCTCAGAAGAAGATTATTGCGGCTAAAGATGCTAAGAAGGGTGGCTTGAAATGAGCGATATTCAACAAGGCACTCCTGAATGGATGCAGAGTAGATGTGGTAAAGCAACTGCTTCCCGTATCTCTGACATTGTTGCCAAAACAAAGACAGGTTATTCAACATCAAGGGCTAAATACATGGCTCAATTGGTGGTTGAAAGAATCACAGGTCAAGTGGCAGAATCCTATCAAAACTCAGCAATGTTGTATGGAATCGAGACTGAGCCTTTGGCAAGGGCGGCTTTTGAGGCAAAGGTAGGGGTTTTGGTTGATGAGGTAGGTTCTATTGACCATCCAACTATTGCAATGTCTTCTGCCAGTCCTGATGGCCTTGTAGGTGATGATTCTTTAATCGAAATCAAGTGTCCAATGACGCATACGCACATTGAAACATTGGTTGATGGCAATATTTCAAAGGATTACATAGACCAAATGCAATGGCAAATGGCTTGTACAGGTAGACAGTTTTGTTATTTCGTGAGTTATGACAATCGTATGCCTAATGGACTTCAGTTGTTTATCAAGAGAATCCCAAGGGACAATTCTTACATTGATGAACTGGAGAAAGAGGTGACTAAATTCTTAGATGAAGTTAGCATAAAAGTTGATAAATTGATGAAATTAAAGGAATAAATGATGGAAGAAAAACGGGACAATTCAGGCGTTTTGTTTAAGAATGACAAGAAAGAAACAGGCAATCAACCTGATTACAAAGGCAATATCCGAGTTGGTAATCAAGAATATTGGTTGTCAGCATGGATAAAAGAGGGTAAAACAGGCAAATTCATGGGTTTGGCAGTCTCTCCAAAGGATGAGGATTACAAAGCCAAGAGTTACCCTAAACAAGAATCAGACGATTCAATCCCATTTTGATATAACGGGGTGAAAGCGGATGCTGAATAGACGTAGCGAGTAGCCCCACCCATTTAACAAACAGGAGTTAATAATGAGTTCTTTGGATAAAACATGGTTTGGCGGTGCAGTTGAGAAATTCTTAAACTCACCACCTTTTAAATTGGCTCGTAAAAACGACCCACAAACCTCACATGAAGCGGCACAGTCAGTCAAAGACTTTTCCAAGCACCATCAAACGCAGATTTTGGAGTGTTTACAGACCTTTGGAGCACTTGGAAAGGATGGGATAGCCGAACATACTGGGTTAGATAAAAGTCAGGTCTCAAGGCGTTTAAACGAACTTGAGAAACAAGGTCTAATTGTTCAGACTGGGAGACTTGTAAGGTCTAAGTCAGGTAAAAGCGAAAGAGAGTGGATTTCTTCATATTAATAGGACAAGTCTTTTTAAAGGAGTTAACCATGAGTAATGTTGTCATGTTAGTGACAGTCCTTGGCATAGGTTGTGCTATTGGTATGCTTGTTATACTACTTTTTGTTGTGTCTTTATTGGCAATTCAGGACTGAGAACTTAGTTCTGTCTTGCCCAAAAATGCCATATTTGTATCATCAAGTAGGTCTAGGATTCATTTGTGGCGCATTGCTACAAGGGATTTAGGCTTTATAAACAGGGGAACAATATGGATTACACAATTGAGATTGACTTTTTTGGTTTAACATTAACTGCATCAAGCAACCAGTTTTACAAACTTGCAGAAATTCAAGAATTTGTAGAAACAATGCAAGAGGAAGAAGATGAGTTATTTGACTTTGATGACCAAGACGAAGACTTTGAACAAGACGAGTTTGACGATGAAGACGATTGGTCAGACGTTGAGTATGACGAAGAAGGTTATGCTTGGTGGTTTGATGACGAAGACGAAGTATGGTACATCTATGATGAACTCAATGAAGAATGGGTAGAATTCGAGGATGACGAAGAAGAAGACGAGTGCGAAGAAGACTAATCTAAAGGGGGCTAATAACCCCCTTTTTTAATATGCCTTAACATTTATTACTTCGCCTCTAAATTCAATATTATTTTCCGACCACTTTTGCACCAATTCGGGAATTATTAATTTTCCGTCTTTTATAGTCAAAATAACAAAACCTGAACGCCAGTTGACGGGTGAATCTTCCAAATAATCTACGAATTGTTTGCCATCAATATCCGCCAAAGTACCCGTATCCACTCCGTATCTTGTGCCGTTGTAATCCGTAAATGGGGTAACTTTTAAGCTGTGTAAATGACCAGTTACAAATGAAGTGCCTGAATTAACAGTATTGTTATGGGTAGCATGAACTCCACCTTTCCACCGATGTTTAACAACAACAGTCTCATTTACCCAACATGACCAACATGGAATCCATGCAGGGAAATGGTCTTTCAGGCTAAATCCTTGGACACCTTCAAATTGTCCTGCGTGTTGAGCCAACATATTTTCAAACCTAGAATCGTGGTTTCCCAAAGGCCACACCAGTTTGACGTTATGCCTAGCAATCTTGGCATACTCCTCAATCTCACCTAAAGCAGTCTCACAGGCTCTTAATTCCTCTCGTACAGTAGGCTTAGAGTCCCATCCTATCCTTGGATACCTGCTAATTGAAGCACCATCAAAGGCATCCCCATTGTTGATAACAGCATTGGGTTGTAAATTCTCAATAGCCCAAAGCAATCCCTTGTAAGCAGTTGTTCTCTCATTAGGCCAAAAGTGAGCGTCAGAAAAGACAATAACAGTACCATTTAAGATACCAAGATTTTTCCTAGCATTATGTGTATGAGCAGTAGAAACGTATTGAATGACATTTTTTGTAATATCTTCAAGTTCAGTTTCAAGTTTAATTTTGTGTTTAATTTCTATTGATTTACGTCTTCTGTAAATCTGACGTATATCCACGTCTAATGCTTTAGCAACTTTAGCGGGTGATTTGTGAATTCCCCAAATTGCAATAAATTCGTCATCAGAATGATTTTTAGGCATATTGATATTTAGTCATAGCAATATGACAGGGTTATTTATGTTAAAACTGTCAATGCTTCGTTAGTGTGTTTGATTCTGTCATCAATACCAATTGTTCCACCATTAATAATCTTAGTTAACTTAACATGGTCTAGGGCATCCGCAGGTAAATTACATTTGTGGGTGCTCCAAAACCATCCAGCAGTTAGTGCCGCATATTTAGGAGTAGAAACCCAATCAGGTTGCATAACAAAATCAACCCCTAATGCTTTTCCTGCATGGTAGTAATTATCGTGTCCAGTAAGTTGAATACAACCTCTGCCTCTGAAACGATAGCCGTCTCCTGATGCTTCATCCCTGTTTCCCATGCGACTAGAGTAAACCTTGTTGGCAATAGCCTTTGCATTACCAGCAAACTGGTTAGCAAACTCAATCGTGGGAAATCTTTTAGGCCATAACTTAGTCAAAGTAACTGCCTTGTAGTTCAAGTTTTCTTCAAGTAATCTAAAACTACCACTCTCATGCCCACATTGAGCAATAAAACAGGCTTGTTGATTAACAGAAGATATACCAAAACGCTCGAATGTCTCGTTCAATGGGTCAACCCACTTAGCGTCTATGTGAAGTCTCTTTAATTGTTCAGCGTTTATTGACATTGATTACTCCTCTTACTTGCTCGTAGGTGTCGATACAGGCGTTGAGTTGGGTGGTGTTCCTGTCTCCTTCGATGGCGAGGGCGACAATAGCTTTAATAGTCTCTCCGTAAGGGTCGGGTCTTGCTTCTTCCCTATTTCGGGGGGTAGGGGTGGCATCTGTGGGGGTTGATACGCAACTTGGGGTCGGGAGGCGCAGGCTACCAGCATCAACAAGTTTAGAAATATCAGACTGCTTTTTAGTAATCTCATCATTTGCTTTCCTTAGTGCATAACTTTTCTCGTTAACCGACTTACTCAGTTCTTGCTCTTTTGTCCTAGATTCCTCATTCAACTTGGCAATCTGTGCTTGCATTTCTTGGTCACGGGCATCCCATCCCTTGTGATGACCCCAAAAGTAAGCAGAAGTGGCAACAGAAATTGCCCCCAAAATAAACCAAGGATTAGGTAACGCAATCATTTGACACTCTCTCTTGCTTCAGCCAACAACTCACGTTCATGGTCAGCCTCAAGGCTTGGAGGCGTTGTAGGAGGTGGTGGAGGTGTCCAAGATTCATCCAAAGGAGGATTGACCCATACTGGCAATGCACCAGTAGCCACAGAAGGGGCAGAAACAGGGCTAAGATGAACGACAGGAGGTGTAGGGGTACTAGGAGTAGCCAATGATTGAACAACTGCTCCTACGCCCTTTTTACCAATGACTCCACCGATGCCGCCAACAATCAATAACACAATGTCGTTGAGCATCTTAGTATAGGCTTGGTCTATCGGAGCCATGCTCTTGATAGGCTGAACTACAAAAGTAACGCTATACAGGAGTGCAAACACAATCCCTGCAAGAATGAGAGTAACCATGATGACCACAAAAGCCCATATACGGGTTTCTATGTCTTCATTTGACAAGCGGTTTTGGTTGTTCAGGTTCAATTTTCTTCTCCAAAGCAATAGGTGCTACAAGGTATTCAGGACAAGTTTGAGTGAATAAACATTTGGGTTTCTGACACTCTGCAAGATTGAAATTGTCAGGGTTTTGGCAAGTATATCTGTAAGAATCGTGACATCCTGAAATTACAAATGATGCAAAAATTAGAGTAAGTTTGAGTTTATTCATAGTTATACATGGTGTGTGAAATATAAATCTTCAGCCTTTTTTCTAGCCTCAACCGCTTCTTCTGCTGTTGAATAATAACCCAAATGTTTAGTTTGATAATTATGTGTAATAGTTGCAGACCAAGGTTTTTCTTTTAATCTATTTTCACATCTAACGCCACGATAACCTGATGTATTGTTTTTTAACCTATACATATTTTCACTATTTTGTTTTTGAGTTGCCAATCTCAAATTAACAGGTCGATTATCGTGTCTTATTCGATTTATATGGTCTATTTGTAATAAAGGTAATGCTCCGTAAACATAAAGCCACATTAATCTATGACCTAAGTAATCTTTTTGGTCAATTCCAGTTATTAAATAACCTTGTAAATTAATATTACCAGCCTGTTGACCTTTTTTAGCCTTACCGCCCATTGTGTGTTTCCAAATAAAAATTCCTTTTTCAGTATCAATATCTAGCAACTCACACAATCTATCCCGTGTTAAAATTTTTTCAGCCATTTGATGTCCTTTCATCATATTGGTTAGAGATGCCAATCGGTTACAGCCGTTTGGTGTCTCGAATTTTAACTCAAATGCTGACATTATGTGTCTTCGCAGGCCACTAGCAATAACAAAATCAACAGATATTTACTCATCTTTCTCAACCTTTCTATCAACTTTACGTCTCAGAACTTCAACCTTTTTCATCTCTGCCTGAACCTCTTTTTGAGTCTGTTTAACATCCAAATACACACTCGTAATCAACGGCAATATGATTACAAAAACAAACGCACAGATGATAATTATTACTAAATTCATTCTTACCACCCATATCGAACCTTTCTGTCTAACACGATAACCCACCAAGTAAACGCCAAAGCTGAAAATACAAAGAAAACAGCAACAAAATATATCAAGTTATCTTGAATCTTTGATGTCATCTCGTCTTGCTTGCGTTTGGCCTCCCGTCTTTTCTTCTCAATCTTTGCCCTAGCATGGTCTTGCTCATGGGTAATCTGCACCTTCATGTGGTGACATTTGCTAAACAATGCTCCCAGTTCAGGAGGACTGTTGTAAATCATCTCCCATTGAACTTGCTCTGCCAACTTGTCCATCTGCTCTTGAACCAAGACCCTTTGAAGTGCTGACTCCATAAGGTTTTGGTCAGGGTCATAGACTGTTTTAGACTTTTCTTCTTCGTTTCTAATGTACTTAGACAATTGTTCTTGAAGGCGGAACAACTTAGACAGATTTGTTGCCAACTCTGCATAAACTGTATTTTCATCAATAACAGGCTGATGCTTCTTTCCCTTTGGTTGCTCAACAGGGACTTCAACTTGGATTTCAACCTTTTTCTTGAACATTCCAAAGAATCCACCCACTTCTTTAGTGATGGTCTTAACTTCGTTAAATGTCTTTTGAGCATCGGCAACAGTACCTTTGACTTGCTTATAAAGTTCACAACCTTTTCGAATAGCCGCCACACAGCCATTCGCCATTGCAAGGATGGTAAGCGGGTCAATAGGTCACTCCTACTGTACAGGTTGTGCTTGAGGTGCTGTATCCCAATTGATAGGGGCAACTGAAGGCTGAGATGATGGTTGATAGGCTTGTGATTTTCCAGTAGTAAATTGGTTAACTTCATTTAAATATTCATTGTCAATAATGCCTGACTTGTTAAGCATATCTGCAATTTTCCCTGAAACTGCGCCCATGTATTTTGGATTTTTTTGACCTTTTGAAATCATAGCCAAAGCATCCATTGCATCTTTGTTTGTCAATGCTTTACTAATAAACTTTGGAGTTAAATATAAAGCACCAATTGTGGCAATACTTTCAGGTAAATTAATTTGACTTTGAACAGAATTAGGCAATGTTAAATATGCACCTACTGCCGTTGCTGTGGTTGCTCCAGCAGACACCAATCTTGTTCTTAAAGCAGTAGTTCCACCTTCTTCTTCAAGACCATATTTGGCGGCATTTGCAATATCAGTCAATTGTTTTTTAGTAGTTGCATCCCTAAATAAATAATCAAATCCTTCTTTAAATGTTTTGTCTTCCATTTTTTTAGTAAAGTTTGTTACACCTTCAGGAGAACCAAACATTTTATTTATGTAACCATATTGCAATTCTTGGATAAGACCTTTGCTTTGATTAGCAGGCAAATACTTTTGCATTTCTCTAACTGCTTTAGCAACATCTTGTATTCTTTCAGGTCTATTTATATCAAATAAATATTCTCCAACAGCAGAAGGCTCAGATTTAAGAGCAGTTCTCATTGCTCCACCATAAAGTCCTTCCATTGCGCTACCATAGGCATTTTGAGCATCCCAATAGTTTTTAAGAAGGTCATTGTTTTTAATGTTTGCTTCAGTAGTAGGCAAATTCATTTTTGACAACGATTCAATATTGTATGTTTGAAATTGGCCTGTACGCAATCCTGCTGGTTGGTCAATACCGCCAACTAAACCTAACTGCCTTGCTTTTGCTTTTTGTTCTTCATTACCAAAAGTAATAACAGCAACAGAATCCATATTATTTCTTAATCCTTGTGCATATCGTTTGTAATATGCTTCAAGAGTAGATGCTGGTTGACCTTCTTTAGAAGCATCTCTAGCACTAGCAAGGAAATCACTTCTCAAATCATGAGCTGTACTAAAAGAAATTTTATCTTCTTGTTGAAGTATTTGCTCTAAAACGGCTCGTTTATCATTAGCCGCACTAGACATTGCTTTGTTTTTATTAAGCCTATCTAATTCTTCTTTTGCGGCACTTTTTAATGGAGACAAATCTACCAATAAACCATCACCTTCTTTTTCCATTTGATTGTAAATAGGCTTATATTTGGCTTTCATTTCAGTATCAGCAACTTTAATAGCATTTTGGAATCTATCTCCAATAGCCATTTGAGTTGGGTCACCTTGTTTTAATGCCAAATTAAAAGCATCAGAAGTATCTAATGTAGATTTAACATCATTAACACCTTGTTCTAAGGCTTTTCTAACATTTACTTGTTGTTCTTTAAATGCAGGTGCTCCTGTTGTATATTTTAAAGCACCCTCTATTGCACCACCTTCACCAGTTAATTGACTTTTTGTCAAAGTAGCATCACGAGAAGATAACCATTCTTGAGCCGCCCGTCTTGCTTCTAATTCAGGAGTTCCAAAAGCACTAGGTTTTGGAGCAATACCAATTTTTTCTAAAGCATCACGACCAACAGTAATAGTTTTACCAAGGACAGTAAATGCTAAATTACCACCTAAATCAAAAATAGCATTTTGTACATTTTTTTCAAGCAACTTTTGTCCTGTTTCGGGGCTAAGAATATTTCCAGTTAAACCTTGTTCAGCCAAAACACCAGCAGAAGTTCCTGCGGTAGAGCCTAGTAATGATGGTAAAAATGGTTGAGCAATGGCAGGTGCTTTGCGTGTTAATGCCATTATTGGAGCAACAATCTTAGATTCAGGAAATACCAATGGTGCTAAACCACCTAGTAATCCACCCATTTCAGGTAAATTAGTAGTTGATTCAACAGGTAATGGACTTAATGCTCCAGCAAGACTCATTCTTGTTCTGTTTAACTCTTGTCGTTTTAATGCCTCTTGCTCTCTTGTCAAGCCTTGAGTCATTGATGGTGCTTCATCCCAATTGATTTCTGTTGCCATACAACCGCCTTATAGTCCAAGTTGTTGTTTAAGTGTTTTTGCTTGTTCTCTTTCAGGGTCTGTAATTTTTCCTGAACGATATTTATCTTCTAAAGCCCGATACTGTTGAATTGCTTGGTAATTTTTACCTTGTGCTAAATGAGCATTAAATGATGTTCTTTCAGAATCAGGTAATTTTGCACCTTGTTCATAAGTAACTTTTTGAGACAACATTTCATCTTTAATTTGACCAATAAGACGAATAATAGTTGGCAACTCTTGATTAACATTAAACTTACTTTTAAGTAATTGTTCCAACTCTTTGTTTGACTGAGAACCAGGGAAAACTTTAGCAATTTGTTGTACAACTTGAGCCGATATTGCTTCTGCAATTTCTGTATCTGTTGCTCTATCGCTAATTTTTACACCAACAGCAGACAATCCTTTAGATACTGCAAGTTTTGCATTTGCACCTGCTCCTGTATAAGCATTAGATACTGTATTTTGAACAGTATTAAGTTTTTCAATTAAAGGTACAGTAACTGTATATGCTTCACCTGCTTTAGACCAATTCTTAGCCGCTTCTTCTCTATCTCTTGATAAATAAACTTTTTCAAGAACATCTCCAAGAGGAATTTTGACCGCCATTGCTCCTGCTTGTTTCTTTTTAATATCTTCATTAAATAAAGCAGTATTTATTTGAGCAATTTGTTCGGGAGCATAATCGCCAAAGTTATTCTTTTGACCAAACCCAAGTTCAACTGCTTTAGCCGCAAAATCTGCTGTAGGTTTAGTAAATTTATCAATTTGCTCAAGTTTTCCACCATTTTGCCAAGCCATAACACTTTCAGGTAAATATTTGCCAGTTTTGAGCAAATCAATAACTTGTGCAGATTTAGGTGTTAAATATGATTTAAGCAAATCAGGATTAGAAGCAACTGCTAATGCTTCTGTTTGACTCATCTTAAATTGTTGCATTAATTGTTCAACTTGACCTTGTTTTGACAAATTTTCAATATTTATTTTTTTAGTTTCTTCAGTTATTTTACCTGCGTCAGCCATAGACTTAGCCAATGTTTGTGCTCTTTGTGCCAAACCCATAGCCGTTGTTGGGTCAATTTGAGATATGGCATTAGCACCTTGCATAATAGATTCAGGGTTACTAAAATCTATTTGTTTAGACAAAGCATTGATTGCCGTTATTTTTTGCAACTGTGGGTCTTGACCACCCAAAGCACCTACAATGCCTCTACCCAACTGTCTACCAGCCCCATAAGAACCAGCAGTTACCTGTTGATAAGGGTCAAGTTTAGCAAATTGTTGTGCTTCAGCATCAATTAATTGTTGCTGTTGTTGTTGGTATAACTCAGGAGTAATCCCAAATAAACCTGCAATGTTTGTATCTGCCATGATTATTCCTTAAACTGACCAGTCTGTGATTGCGGTTGGAACTTGTCCACCACCACCATATCCATACACATTTTCAGAACCATACTGAAGATTAGCAAGTTGTGCATTTATGTATGGGTTAAGAGCACCACCAATACCAGTCGTTTTAGATAAACCAGTTAAACCACTAGCAAATGGGTTTTGTTGATTAGCAGGTTGCATTGTCTTTGCCGCCGCCATTCCACCACCATACAGGAATGAGCCTGCATTAGCACCCGCAGTAGCCGCACGACCACCCAACTGAGCACCAATATCCAAAGGTGCTTGACCTAATGACTCAATGCCTTGATTAGCCGCCAAGTACGATTGGAATGGAGACAATGCACCAATCTGACCTTGTTGGTAACCACCAAGTAAGTTAGCACCTTGACCAAACAATCCTGCTCCAAACAATGTTTGTTGTTGACCCGCTTGTTGTGCATTAGCCGCCAACTGAAGGTCTTGCATTGCTCTGGCATTAGCCAATGCCTGTTGTTCAGGATTAGCCGCACCTAGATTGCCACCTTGAGCCACAGACAAACCACCTCTGCCTGTGTTGTACATTTGATTAGCCAATCTAGCACTTTCTACATCACGACTAGGAGCAAGCAAAGCCTGTTGGTTAGTCATGTATTGTTGAGCAACTTGTTCGGGGGTTTGCTGAAGATACTGTTGCCCCAAACCAAACAAGTTTTGAGCCGCACCTTGTAACGGAGCATACTGACCTTGTGCTTGTTCTGCTTGCGTTAAAGCACCACCTTGCAAACCTGATAACCTGTTTTGATAGGCTTGAAGTTCAGGAGATACTGTGTATCCTGCGCTCGTCAAATAACCTTCAGGACTCATTCCAAAATTAGAAGTTCCAAAACGAGTAGTAACTCCAACAGGTCTAAATTTTGCTTGTTCTGCCGCAATTCGTGCTGATTCTGTTTGAGCATCAGCCGCCGCCCTAGCCGCAGACGCATTAGAATCTGCTTGCATGGAACTACCAAGTAGCCCAATGCCTCCGCTAATAAGTGCGCCCATAAATGCCATGATTATTCTCCTTGAATCAAAATTTCATCCACCTTAGACGGGTCTTTCTCGTCTGTGGCATGAATACAAAACCAAACACAATCAGTAACCGCTTTAATCCCATGATGATTTCCTGCCTCAATATTTATGCAAGCAGGAGCATCGTAAATCTTAATATCACCATCATTGACCACTACAACCTTACCTTTGGCAAGTATCCCAAAATGGGAATATGTATGCTTGTGTTGCATAAGCATAGTTCCCGCAGGAATACTCGCTTCTTTGGCATACAGTCCATCAGAAAAATGGTGGGTAATGTAGTCGGGGAGGTTCATGCCTTACCTTCAGCAAATACATTCACAAACACAGTCTCATCTTCCAACGCTTCAATCTCATGCCATCCGTCAGCAAGCAAGTTAACAGGTTGAGTGTCCTTGGTCATTATGAGTTCCTTGCCCTCTTTGCGTACCGCACAAGACCCTGCATGGCACATTGTGAGGTGCGAGTATGCGTGTTCATGTCTAGGCAACCCTTGTCCTTTGTTTGCATGGAAGACGTTGAGAACTGCTCCGTCATACGTGACTTGGTGCTTTGGCATTACTGCGTGAATCATTTTCTTCTTCCGTGTTGACATCCATCCATTTTCCTGTGTAGCCCATCGGTCTGTTGATGTAACGCAATTGCATAACCTGTGTTCCGTTTTCTTTTTTTAATATACGAAATTCAGGTGTAGAGTTAGGATAAATCATTGTGAAAATTCCTTAATTTCACCAAATTCACCATTAATTGCTCTTAACCATAAGTTTTTTATATGTAAATATTTATCATTTAAGTTAACTCCAGTAGGATGTTTTTCATCAAATTCTTCATATTTAACATCGCAAGTAAAACTTGTATGTTCTAAATTATCCCATTTAAGATTTTCAACTATTTGTATAGTAAACATAATTTTTCCTTATGAAACACGAACAAATAATGCTGTATACCAATAAAATGTATATCCATCACTTTGATATATTGCTTTTGATGCTGACATTGCTCTCCAAGTACCACTCAAAGATGTTCCTCCACCTTGATATGTACAAGTTGGAGCATAAGCAGAAGCGGCAGTGCCTGATATGGGGTCAATAAAACTACTACTTCTATTTGTTATATATCGTAAAGATGAACCAGAATATGTAGTTCCAATAGATGTTAATATTGTTCCATCTGATACAGTAATTCCATTTACTGCAATAATTACAGAACCAATTGCATCAATAGAAGTATTGGTTATTGAACCTGTTTGTCCGTTAAGAGAAGTCACTCCACTACTAGGAGGTGCGGCACTTGTCCAACTCGTTCCATTAGAGGTAAGTAAATTACCTGATGTACTAGGTGCTACTAACTGAACGGCAGAAGTACCATTGCCTAATACTACACTATTAGCAGTAAGAGTTGCCGCCCCCGTTCCACCATTAGCAACTGGCAAAGTGCCTGTTACACCAGTAGTTAAAGGCAGTCCTGTACCACCTGCCAATGAGCCTGTAACTGCACCTGTTAAGTTACCTGTTACATTGCCCGTCAAAGCCCCTGTAATCGTTGATGATGCGGTTATTGCCGCAACATTAACAGTACCTGTAAAGGTAGGACTTGCCTTATCAGCCTTAGACGAAACAGCAGTTGCAATATTGTCATACTCGGTATTGATTTCAGTACCTTTGACAATCTTATTTGTATCACCCGATGACAACGCATCTTTAGCGGCAAAATTTGTTGACTTTACATAATCACCCATGATTTCTCCTTAAACAACTTTACCATTTTTGGCATGAATTTCAATCTTTTGGATGCTTAATGGATAACCACTAATATCCGCTTCATAACCTGTTTGAACAACTTTACCCGAACCTGTTGGATAAGCACTCAATGTACTCATAGTGATACCACCTGAATAATATGCAATTACAGTAGCATTTGAGCCATATTCAGCAATACCATATTCCGCAACAGTTTGTGTTGGAATCTTTGCACTATAAGGATAGTAATTTGAACTGAAGTCATATCCCCATTTCATAATCACATATTGGTTTGAACCACCAATAACCACTACTTTGATTCGTTTCAAAATAGAAGTAACAGAAGGAGCACCAAGGTCTGTGTGATTGGTAAAATATTGAAATCTGTATGAAGATGTATTGTCGTTATATCCGCTATAAGTAGCCAAATACCCTGCTTTACCAATGTATAAAGTACCGCCTACTGTTGTGCCAAAACTGTATGGTTCAATAGAATCCCAAGTTGTAACCCTAGCCGAGCCATCTTGCAAAGCGGCTTTCATGTCAAAACAATACACAACTTTAAGAGCAGGAAGCATTAATAAATAAAACGCATCTTTGACAGAATAAACTGCTTTGATTGCGGTTGTTGCCTCACCTGCCACATAAGTAATCAAGTCATTACGAACATTCTTAGACAAATCTCTCAATGGAGCAGATTTTTCTTGGACAGTCCTAAGAACACTTCTAACACCTGAAGCAGATAAAAAGATAATATCTGAACCTGTGTATGCCACAGAATCCCTAGCAATACATCCAATACCAGTAATTACATCAGCCAACACCATTGTGGATGGAGTAGTAGCCCCTGAATAAACAAGAATATTGTTTTTCCCAAAGATAAACAAAAACCCATTATGAGCACCCAAAGCAATGATATTGTCACCACCTTTAGGCCATACAGATGTAGTATCCAAAGTGCCAGCCGTTCCAGTATTCCATTTGTTTGGCAGTTTAGTATCACACCATTGGACTGTGACCTTCTCTGTGCTTACATCAGCACTCCAAAGCCTTCCATACGCACTTATAACAGTATTTCCTAACTGGGCAGTACCTGCGTATGCCGCTAACTCAGAAACCCGTCTATAAGCCGTTGTAGAAAGACTTGGGTCAAATACAAGTGGGTCATGCCCTGTTTGGTACAAAAACATTGCACCATTCAAGTTAGCCATTTGCCAATTACTTGCGGTAATGGTTGGGGCAGTACCCCCTCCCCCATAGGTCAAAGTAGTAATTGTTGAACTAGACAACTTGTATAACTTATTGTTACCAGCCATGATGATGTATGAAGTTCCATCATTTGTAATCAACTCGCCAATAGCAGTAATGTTGTTTGTGCTTAAATCTGTGTTTAATGCAGAGTTAACTTTTGTCCAACCTTTTCTAGCACCTACACGACCATATTGGTCAATGACACAATTCACCGCAGTCAAAGCAAATCCACTCGCTAAATCTAAAGACGAGTCTTGGGTGTTCAACCCATAAAAGCCAGGGGCTGTGATGGAAAATGTTTGTATCTGTTGAGCCATTAAACAGCCGTAAACGCATCGTTTTCAGGGGAACGAGCCAACTCTAAAGCAATCAAGTCAGAGAGTGACGCTTTGTATATCCCATAGGCTTCTGAACTGTTTAAACCACCATCCTCGCCACGTTCAACCAATGCCCTAGCAAATGCACCCAAAATAATAGGTTCTTTTGCTAATAAAGTTGTACTCGCATCTGTTGAAAAGTCATTCTCAGGAATAACTAGGCTAAATCTAATGTTATAGGCTTTATCAGGGACAGGCCAAAAATTAACCTTCAAATCACCATTAGTGTCAACTGTGCCAAACGTATAGTTAACAGGTAAGTTTTGTTGAGGTGTTTGAATGGTGTAATAGTATGTATCGTAGAGTTCATGGGTAATAGGAGTCAGAACATAGTAACTAGTTGTGTTAATCACATCAATTGTTTTGAAGCGTACACCAGCACCTGTAAGACTGTAATTACCTGCTGTTCCTGCCGTTAACGTTACTGTGATAGCAGTATTAAAGGCATCCCAATCGTAAGCATCTGCAACACTACGCTTAGTATCGTTGACAAACTTGCCAACTAAAGCAGATAAAGTGTTTTCAGCAACAGAAGTAACAATAGGTTCACGCAAGCGAACCATTACATCGTTAACAATACTTAAATAAGTAGGTAATGCCATGACTACTTCCCTTTGTTCCTTGAGGAAATCGCTTTCGCTTTTGCCTTTGCGTCAGCCTTGGAATTTGCACCCCATGCCTTCAACGAAAGAAGCAGTCTTGTTGGTTCTCCATCCTTGTACTCTGCACCAGCCATATTGCCCATGCGAGCCAAGAAACTTGCTCTGCGAGGGTTATCCCCCGACTTTACTGGTGCTTTGAGATTGCCACCAGTTTCAGCATTATAAGATGCTCTGCCCTTGGAGTTCAACCCTCCTTTGGCATTTTGTCCTTCTTTTCTTTGCCAAGCAGGGGTCTTCATAACTCAATACCCTATTTTTTTCTTCTTCTTAGGTTTAGTCATTCCAGCCTCTGACATAGCAATAGCCACCGCTTGTTTTTGAGATGTAACTACTTTGCCAGTTTTAGAACCTGAATGTAAAGTGCCTGATTTCCATTCTTTCATAACTTTACCAACTTTAGCCATTTTCTTTGTTATCATGATTACTCCTTAGACCAATTCTGTAACTGAAACAGTTGAAGTAGTAATTGTTGCATCTTTGATAAAAGCAATCTTTTGAGAAGGACTTACTCGTACTATTTCAACACAATTAGGTGGAATCATTGCTGATGTTGTAAGACTTGCAGTTGGGCTAGTGCCAATTGAATAGTGGCAATGACCTTGACCACAAGCAATGCGAATCATAGTAGTTGTAGTACCAAAAGCCGTCATTTGAACGCTACTGGTGGTTACTGTTGCCACTTGGGTTGTGCCATTAGTAGCAACTCCAAAAGCCACTTGGTTGGGGTCGAGTTGAAAGGTACTCATGTCTTTTCCTTACTGAAGGGTTAGCATATAAAGGGTATTTTGATAAAGACCCACGATTTCGTCAATTGTGTTGTGCAAAGCAGTCTCAGTTCTTGGGCAAATTTGTTGACGATTACCCTCAATCCATTCCATCTCTGCTCTCAAAACCTCAGATATTGTGCCTTTGTATTCATTGGGTACGCTAGGAATATCTAATACCATTGCGTATCTGCCTTGAAATTGTTGAGCAAAGTCATCTGCCAAAGGAATAATAGAGTTGTAAAACGTATTTAAAGCATCGTGCTCACTAAAGGATTTAGTCTTTAAGTGAACTTTGTGAGCCGTATCCCTTGCTTGGAATAGAAGTCCTACAAACTTACCAGCCACACTATTTGCCATTTTTATTCCCCTTCATAGATGCTTTCATTGGTTTGCCAACAGCAAGAATAAATGTAACTTTTGTTTCACCACGTTTTTTTGCACCTTTTACTGCAGAATTTGCATTTTTATATGTTTGTGTTTTGAGTTTAGTTGCCATGATTAATCCTTGGTTATTGAGCCGCCTGATTTCCATGCGTCACAGGTTCTTAGTGCCGCACAGGTAAAATGAAATAACTCGCAAAATCCAAGGTCTGCCGCATCAATGAACTGTTGGTCATAGTCCAACTCATTGGGACTAGACTTAGATTTCTCCAGTCCTGACTTAATGCACTCCATCATTTTAGGAGTCTGAATAAATGCGGCACAGTTGCCACATCTCATATCTTTAATTACGTCTGTTGGTGCGTTATACATCTTGGCTTTTTTCAGCCAAAACGCATCATTAGCATCATTAGGATTTGGTGGGCCATATCCATACTCTTTAAAGGCATGGTTTCTGTTTTTCAGGTTAACCGAAACATCTTGAGTAGGCAAAGGACAAACTGTGCCTGACAGTAAGCCTTCTTTCACTTTAGCCACCTAGAAGCAAAGAAACTAATCACACCACTAAAAACAGAGGCAATTGCCATTCCCATCCAAAACCCACCCTTAGATTGATTAGCCAATTCTAAAAGTAACTTAACATCTGTACCCAATTGAGAAACCTGTGTCTGTAAAGACTCTACTTGAGCCTCTAACTTGCCAAAGTCTCTAGCGTCAATATCAGACATTCTGAACCTTTCGAGGTCTACCCATCTTCTTAAATTGCGGGATGGGAGGATTAAATTTTACTTCATTTAAAGGTTCTTCTTTTACATCATCTAACCGAATATAGTTAGGATGACCTCTCATGGAATCAATGTCATGTTGAAGATTGAAGGTAATAACAGTACCTGTCGTTGTATCTTGAAACTGAGCCATAAAAACCTTTAAATGAAGAAAAGGGGGTTTGTGACCCCCTCCCCCTGTTAGACGATTAAACGCCCAACGACTACACGAATCTTAGTTGATGCTAAGTCAACAGTAGAGCCACTTTCGTTTTGTACACGCAAAGAGACTACATCAGCCGCAGAGACATAACCTGTAACAGTTAAACCCGCTTCTGATACTGCAAATGAACATCCTAAAACCATGTCACCTAATGCAACCCCAGGTACTGCAATAGTGTCTGTCTCTCCTGCCGCATCTACCAAAGAACCCGCATCAAGTGTTGCTGTGACCACCCAAGTGTCGCTAAACATTCCTCGGAACTGGTCATTACCTCTACGTGAGGTGATTGACGTTGCTGCTGCCATTTTGATTTCTCCTAATTGTGATTAAAAAAGACCCCCCCACTAAGGAGGGGGCAACTGCAATTAGGCAGGTACTGCTAAAGCAAATGCGGAAGAAGACTTAGCCAATCCCGTAGATGCGGCAGTACGCAATGCGGCAACACCATACAGAGTGTCAGCAGTAAACAATGTACCGAGGTACTCTTGTTTGTACTGAGTCTGCGAGCGAACTGCAACTTGCTCAACCAATACCATAGCCTCTTTGTGACCCATCAAGCAAATGCGGTCAGTTTGAGTAGAACCATAACCTACGTCAGCGTTGCTAGTAACAAATACGGGGATGCCGTATAGGTTACCAATTTCGCCATTGCGGATTGTGTCTCCATTACCAACAAAAGCCTGCTCTGTATAACGGGCAAGACCCATTAAAGTGTTACGGCTTGAGGGTGGGATGATGAAGAAACGACCATCCATAGGAGTGTCATTATCATCAAGACGTTGGATAGTTCTGCGAATAGCGGCATCAGTCAATGCAGAAGCATTGGAAGTTGATGAGTTATAAGCAGTTGTACCATCGCCACCAATGTAGGCTTTAGTTGTTGCAGATGAAGTGTAATAGTCATCAGTTCCAACTGTTGCACCATTGAAGGAACGACCCAATTGAATCAAATCGGTATCTACTTGCTTGGCAAGTGCATAACCTGCATCTGCTGTGTAGAAAGAGCGCAATGAGTTCAATGCTTGTGCTTCGACAATATCTTCAATCAAACGTGAGTATTCATAATGTTTATTTATGCTTACTTGCACTTCTGATTCAGTATTGACAATCAAAGTAACTGCGTTTGTAGCGGCTTTGGCAGTAGCAGAACCACGAACAGGGGCTGGAATGTGAATGGTGTCACCCTTCTTACCCTTGAAGTTCATCTTCATTACCAAATTTGCTAAAACTAGGTTCTTTTTATATGCCGCAATAATCTCATCCGACCAAATTTGGGGGATGAATTTAGCCGCAGTAGTAGTTGTTGTATTACTTGCGGGGGAAAATGCTGTTCCTGTTGCCATGTTAATTCTCCAAAAAACAAAAAGTTAAATTACTTGACTCGCCCATCGGAATATGCTTGCATGATTTCATCACTTAAAGCATCATAACGATTAGGGTCTGTCATTTTGAGCCTGATTAGGTCTGCCCGTCTGTAAATTCTTTTACCTGATTCTCCCGACCCACCTGAATCAACTTGAGCCGCACGAAGGTTTGTTTTCCTCTGTGTCTCGCCTTGTTCTTCAACTTGCTTGGATTTAACTCCACGCAACTCTTTGTAGGTACTGAGCAGTTCGTGAGCCGAATCATAGTCAAATTCACCATCAGCCTTGGCATACAACCCTATGCGAACAGGTGAAGATTTCACCCAGTTTACAAAGTCCGAATCTTGCACTAATTGTGAAAAATCAGGATGGTTCTGTGCCAACTTCTGTTGAATCTGCATCCTTTTGAAATCTTGACCCGCTTGTCGAGCCGCCATTACATCAGGATGACTATCAATCGTCTGTCTTACTGCCCTTTGAGGGTCTTCAAAAAAATCAACTTCAGGTTTTACTTCTGTCGGTTGCGGTTTACTTACAAGGTTTTGCTTGATAAGTTCATCAGCTAATTTGCGTACTTCACCCACCTCTTGAGCCTGTTTACCAATCAACTTTTCAGCCTCTTGGTGCATTTTGATGACTTCTTCAAGCCTTTTATCCCTGTACTTGTCAGGGATGCCTGAATTGTCACTATCAACAGTTGTGTCTAATTTCGCTTCTTCAGCCTCTAACTCACCTTGCATCTCGTTTTCGTCATCAACTAACATACTTATTTCCTTTTCCAGCCAAAACTTTGGTTGTTGGACAATCAACTCGGCACTAGGCTTATGAGTTGGCTTTTTGCTCCGCTTTCAATTTATCGGTGTGTCGCTTGTCAAATCTGCCATGTGCTGACGGGAAATGACCACTCCACCCCTCCAAGTTAAAATTAGGAGCACTTACTACACGATGGGCTAACGCACCACAAACGCATTGGACTTCCACAGACTCATAATCGGTGAGTTTATCCATGCGGTGTCCACTTTCGCAGACAAATTCATACATTCTTTTCATTCAATTCCTCATAAGCCACTTCGCTGACCTGTTTCAAGGTTTTTAGCCAAGTTAATATGGAAAGTTCCCCTTTTTTGAATTGAAGGGATTTTTCGTCTTGAATTACAGAGATATTATTAAGGGAAACTATCATGTTGTCAATATCAATTAATAATTCCTTCCAACCCTCAGATGCCATCATCGAGAATCGGTCTTCATAGTATCTTTGTAATTCAGGTGTCATGCTGGAGTTTCCTCAACAGGAGGCTCAGGAATAACAGGAGCAGTCCAATTAGAACCATCCCATGTCCAACCAATTCCAATTTCATCAGGTGCAGGAATACAAGTTATTCCTTCAGGGGGTTGCCACTTATTTGTGTCTCCATCCCATAAAGAAACATTCTCAACCACACCATTTTTAACCATTGCGTATCGTATTACCATGAAGTTACCACTACCTTTCCTTGTGCTCCTACACCACCACGACCACCAATAAGAGTGCCTCCACCCCCACCAGCACCACCTCCGCCCGGAGTTCCACCATCACCACCTTTAGAGCCAGTTCCTGCGTTATTAGCCGCACCGCCTGCTCCTCCGCCTCCTGCTTTGGTTGAATCTCCTGCCGCACCATTTGCTGATGCAGTTCCTGTATTTATTGCCGCACTTGCCGCACCACCACCTGCTGTAGTAGCCGCACCACCTGTTAAGCCTCCTGCTCCACCAAGTTGTGAAGTACCCGGAGTTGCTGCATCAATACCCCCGCCTCCGCCTCCGCCTGCCGCAGAGAAATATGAAGAACCTCCAGCCGCACCTGCATTGGTTGAAGTTGATGCACCGCCACCACCTCCGCCACCTAAATATGATGAACCAGTTCCACCGGGAGTCGTTCCCGCTGATGAACCACCTCCGCCTCTATGGTCATCAGATGCTGTTGCTAATGATACTGCTACAGTTGCACAAAGACCTCCTGATGTACCTGTTGAAGTCGTTGCTGGAGAACCATTAGCACTTCCCCCTGCACCGCCACCTCCACCACCGCCAATAGTTGCAGAAACACCACCTCCACCTCCACCATAAGCAACTAAGAAGTTGCCAAAACGTGATGTGCTTCCTACCAATCCCGCTACACCAACAGCAGAAGTTCCACCACCCCCTCCGGGTTGAGATGACGCAACAGTAACACCAACAAAAGGAGTTAATTCAGCAGACAAAAATTGCATTACTAAACGTAAACCTCCCCCTGCACCTCCGCCTCCGGGTCTTACAGTTCCTGCCGCCGCACCTGTTCCACCGCCTCCACCGCCTCCACCGCCTGTACAGTCAACAGATGTGTAAGTTACACCAGTAGGTCGAGTCCATATTCCATTAGCCGTAAATACTTGAATATCAGTTACCGCAGTAGGAGCAATTAACACATTACCATTGGAATCAATAATTGACCAACCCCTTGTATCTGTGAATTGCAATGTACTGTTAGGCGCAAGTGCCATTGATGCCACATAGTTGTATAAAGTTGCATTGTCATTTAAACGAATGGTGACACTCACAAAATCTGTATCTTTGTTGGCTACTGTGATTAAATTTACTTTTCTTTGTGTACTTGCCGCAGGAGCACTAAGAATATCAACCGCAGTAGCACTATTTGTTGTGGATAGTTGAACAGCAGGAGTTGTCGTTGTTGATGTGAAATCTACATAGTCAACAGTTACGGGTAATTGGTTTGCATTGACTGTTGCGCCAAGCAAGATTTGAAGTTTTCGAGTTGTTGTATCAAGTATCATATTTTTACCAACAGTAGACTACTACACGACCAGCCGCACCATTGCCACCAGCACCACCTGTGGATGTACCACCACCTCCGCCACCACCACCGCCTCCGGGAAATCCTCCCGCACCACCTGCACCGCCTGTGGTCGAGTTACTTGCTCCACCTCCCCCACCACCTGTTCCGCAAGCAATGGATGAGCCTGTTGTTCCAGCAGTTCCTGCCACACCAGTTGCCGCACCACCTGCACCACCACCACCAGCCGCAGTTGCAGAGCCACCAGTAGAACCACCTGCACCACCTGCTTGAGCAGTTCCCGGTGATGCGGCATTAATACCACCTCCACCACCACCTCCAGCCGCAGAATAATATGAACTGCCACCTGAGTTTCCTGCTACTGTGGATGTAGAGCCGCCTCCTCCTCCTCCGCCGCCCAAATATGATGAATTGCCCGCTACTGTTGTAGTGCCAGCCGCTACGCCTGAACCTCCAGTATTTGTTGCATATAAAGTTAATGCAACACTAGCAAGAAATGCAGAACCACCAAGAGCCGCCGCACTTGTAGTAGCAGATGCACCAGCAGATGTACCACCTCCGCCGCCACCACCTCCACCTGCACCTGTGTTTGAAGCCGCACCTCCGCCACCAGCATACCCATAAAAAATTGCGCCAAAAGATGAATTGTTGCCTTGAGTACCATTTGAGCCTGCGGCAGATGTACCACCACTACCACCAGTAGCGGTTGCGCCAACAGTAACAGTTACACTACTTGCTAAATCTGATATTTGGTAAAGTGCAGTTAATTTATTTCCACCAGCACCAGCACCAGCTCCTGAACGGAGATTGCCAACCGCACGACCTTCTGCGCCACCACCACTTCCACCACCACCAGTTACTTCAACATAAGCCAAAGAAACAAAACTGGGTTTAGTCCAAGTGCCGTTAGCAGTAAATATTTGTACATCAGAATAAGCAGAACCTTGAGCAGAAAGAATCTGACCCGATGCGTTGATTACAAACCAACCTCTAGTATCTGTGAATTGCAAAGTTGAGCCAACAGCAAGAACCATTGATTGAGCAACTCCGTAAATAACAGAATTGTCGTTAATCTGAATTGTTACTGTTATGGGTGAAGTATCTTTATTGGCAACAGTAATGCCGTTAATTTTGTATTGCGTACTAGAAGCAGGCGCAGAAAGAATTGTGACCGCAGTTGTAGAATTTGTATTACTTAGTTGAACAGATGGAGTAGTTGTCGTTGCATCAAAAGCAACATAGTCAACAGTAACTGGACATTGATTAGCCGCTACTGCCGAGCCTAACAAAATTTCAAGTGTTTGGGTTGTTGTGTTAAGTATCATTACCAGCCCCACACTCTGACTTGACCTGCCGCACCTTTACCGCCTGCACCACTTCCTGCTACCGCATTACCGCCTGCTCCACCACCGCCACCGCCTCCACATGGGTAACCGCCATCTCCACCTGCGCCACCTGTCGCAGAAGCAGTAGAACTAGAAGCACCTCCGCCGCCTCCTCCACCAGCCCAACCAGCAACTGCTAAACCTTCACCACCTGCTCCACCAACAATTATACCTCCAGCCGCACCACCACCTGATGTTATTGCTCCTAATGCGCCATTAGTACCGCCTGCTCCACCAGCAGATGCCGCACCTGCGGAAGTTACACCAGCACCTGATGCTCCTCCACCACCACTAAACCATGAGCCGTAAGAAACAGAACCATTCAACCCAATTGTCGAAGATGGTGTTCCGCTTGCGCCTCCTAAAAACGAAGGAAATCCGGGGCTACCGCTACCTGCCCCTCGACTATCGGAATAAGGTGAGAAAGTAGCAGAACTGGCAAATGCGTTTCCACCAGCAACTGCCGAATTACTTGTTGCAGAAGAACCAGCAGAAGTAGCCCCTGCACCTGAACCGCCACCACCTCCAGCCCCTAAAGTCTGCCCACCTGCTCCTCCACCACCAGCATATCCAATTAAATAAGTACCAAAAGATGAATTGTTGCCAACTGAACCATTGCTACCTGCGGCACTAGTAGCACCACTAGCGGCAGATGTTTGTGAGCCAACAGTAACAGTTACAGTAGATGGTAAATCTTTAGCAAGGAATAACTGACGAGTGCGTTTACCTCCACCGCCACCGCCACCGCCTTGAAGAATTGCACCATTTACTGCGCCTTGACCGCCACCACCGCCTCCGCCACCGCCTGAAACTTCAACAAGGAAGAAACGACAGTTTCCGGGCTTATACCAAGTGCCATTAGCATTAAAATCTTGAACCCATCCTGCTCTTAAATCAGCGATACCACCCGATACTCCAACAATCCCCCAACCATTTTGGTCTGTGTATTGAAGTGTTTGTCCCCTAAGAACAGAGATAGATTTAATTGTTTCGTACTTTGTACCCGATACATTGAACTGAACAGTTACCACAATCGTAGTGGTATCAGCGTTGTATATCGTGATATTGTTTACTTTGCGTTGTGTACTTGCGGCTGGTGCAGAAAGAATTGTTACAACAGTTGTTGAATTAGTAGTTGTTGCATTTAATGCAGGTGTTGTTGTTGTTGCTGAAAACTCAACATAATCCACAGTAACGGGTGATTGATTAGTAGCAACTGCGCCACCAAGCAAAATTTCAAGCGTTTGGGTTGAATCAATAATCATAGACGCAAACTAACTCTTTTTAAAACTTCGGGTTGTGTTAATCCACTACCCCCACCACTTGCCGCCGCCCATGTAGCCGTAGTTCCGTTAGATGTTAAAACATAAGTGCTTGCACCAATAGCAAGCCTAGTTGCACTATTAGTTCCGTTTCCAATAATCAAATCGCCTGTTGTTGTTATTGGAGACAAAGCGTTAAAAGCCGCACCTGCCGTTGTTTGACCTGTACCGCCATTTAAAATTGGCAAAGCAGTTCCGCTATATGTAATAGCTAGAGTTCCTGATGATGTTATAGGTGAGCCACTAATAGATAAAAGCGAAGGTACTGTTGCCGCTACGCTTGTTACTGTTCCTGACCCTGCTGGAGTTGCCCAACTGCCATCACCTCTCCAAAATGTTGTAGCCGAAGCACTTGTACCACTATTAAGGTTGGTTACGGGCAAATTTCCTGTTACTTGTGTTGCAAGGCTGACGTTTGCTAATGTACCGCCAAGAGTCAGATTACCACTTGATGTGACTGTGCCTGTGAGCGTGATGCCGTTAACTGTTCCTGTGCCGCCTACGGATGTTACAGTCCCGCTACCCTTGTTATTAAACGTAGTCCAGTCAGTAGAAGTTAAGTAACCGCTTACAGAAGTAGTAGCGGCAGGCATAGATATAACTGGTGTTGCACCACCTGTGGATGCAACAGGACTTGTTGCAGTTACATCGGTAACTGGTGCTGTTCCACTTGATGCGGCAGTTATTAAACCTTTGCCGTTAACTGTAAGAGTTGCATTTGTAAATGAACCAACATTGGTGTTTACAGTTGCCAATGTGCCTGCGGCAGTCACATTTGCCGAGCCATCAAAACTTGGGCTTGTGTATGCCAAATCTCCCGTAACTGCTATTGTTCTGCCAGTTGTAAGAGTTGCGGCTGAACCCGTTGTGTTTTGATTTAATGTAGGAAACGATGTAAGTGATGCGGCTGAACCTGTTGGTGCAAGTACATCAGTACCAATAATTAAACCTAAAGAAGTTCGACCCGTTGCCGCAACCAATCCAGTTGCACCACCATCCCACTTTAATCTGTCTGTGTAAGCAGTATCCCAATTACTTTGACTAGAAGTTGTAGGTATTGCGTAACCAGCCGTATAACCAATAGCCAAAGTTCCGTTTGTAGTTATTGGAGAGCCACTAACTGTCAAACCCGTTGGAACAGAAGCTGCAACGCTTGTAACAGTTCCTGAACCACCACCAGTTACAGTTGACCAAGATAAATTAGTTCCATCAGTCTTTAGATACTTATTAGCATTGCCAGTTTGAGCAGGAAGTACAGTACCTGCACCACCTGAAGTCACTAACTTAATCTTTTCAGCCAACTCAGGGGCAACAACCTCACCCACATTTAATTCTTTTCCTGTGGACAAGGTAATAACGAGTGAACCATCAAAATCAATGTGAGCATCTGTTACAGATACCCCATCAGACCCATCTACTCCATCTTTCCCATTAATGCCGTCACGACCATCACGACCATTTTGACCTGCTTTACCATCTAGTCCTTTATCGCCCTTGTCACCTTTGTCACCCTTTTCAGGAACAATGGATTTGGCAACTTCTAGTTGCTCAGAAACCTTCTTTTCCATCACTTTGATGGCTTCAACAATCAGGTCTACATTGTCTTGAACTGCTTGCTCCTCTTGTGCTCTCATCGCAACAAGAGTTTCCTCCATCTGATTGATAGCGGCTAACTTCTCATCAAAGGATGAGTCTGCCGCCTCAATGCTTTGAATGAGGTCTTTGATGTTAGCCATTTTGCTTTAGTCCATCGGTAAGTTTAGTCAAGAAATCTTGTTTCACCTTGGATTGAGCATTAACTTTATCTGCCATTTGTAGTTCAACAATTTTAGATTTGTTCTTGATGTCTGCTTCTTTCAGCATCAAGTCTGCAATCTTAACTCGTTTGTCAAACTCACGGGAAGCCAAGTCATCTTGGTTGGGCAAGTTCTTAGTGTTTGCTGCCATTGCTTTGGCTTGTATTTCCATTGGCATCATCTGAACTTCAGTCATCAATTTAGTGGCTTCTGCTCTATTTTGCTCTGCTTGAGTAGTTTGTACAGCAATTTGAGCCTGTGCCGCTTGCATTGCCAACTGTTGTTGAGCTTGTTGCATCTGTTGAGCCTGTGGGTCAGGTTTACTCATCTCATCCAATGCCGCCATCATCTCATAGCGGTTAGTCATTGATGAATTAGCCAAAATACCTTTGAGTATCAATGGCAACACAGGAGTATTTGGACCGAGGGTCTGTAACAACGCAATAAATTGCTGTTGTTCGTACTCTCTAGCAATAATTCCAAGGGTTGCAGTTGGAATGAAGTTCATGTCAACAGAAGGGTATCTGTTGGGGTCAAACTGCATATAGCGGAAGGCCGCTTTTTTGATAAACGGAATTAAAAAATCTTCTTGAAAGTTGACCAAAGTGCGTTTGTACTTCTTAATAATAGAAGCCACCGCCATCGACATACCGCCTTGACCAGCATCACGACTGACTTGAGATACCATCCCATTTGAGTCAAGCGTACCCGTAGCTTGAAGTAACATTCTCTCAAACTCTTTAGAAGTTGCAAGATTGTTTCCATCTGTCTGTCCAAACTTAAAAGGATACAGAATTTCACTAGGAGCACCATTGGTCATAATGGCTTTTCCGGGTTTCACCTCAAATTTTGCACCTCTTGGGAGCCTTGTCGCATCCATTGCAATCATAGGTGAAGTGGTCAACGCAAGAGAATCTAAATGACTACGAATTTGAGCATCCATAGCCTTTTGCATATTGTATGCTTTCTCAACTGTGCCTCTGCCAAGCAGTCTATTAGGAACAGTATCATCTTGATAGGACAGAATCGGTCTATCCTTCATCATGTAAGGATTTTCTTCAGCCTTGAGTAACAGATTGTCGTTACCAATGACAATAATTGCCTCTACAAGGTCAGAATAGTCATCTGCTTGTGAATCTTCGGGGAATAAGTCGGCAACATCTTTGTTGTCTTCTAGGTTGTCCAAGTATTCACGGGGGACAAGCCCAAAATACTTCATTAGTTTAACTTTTTGGTCTTTAAACTGACTAATCTCTTGGGTTGCTTCTAAATCTTCGTCATCAGGAGTCGAGCCAATATCAACCTTGCGATACATTCCTGACTCAATGCCAGCCACAACCTTGTGGATTGATACAAAAGTTTCGATAGCCACGCCCATACAGTCTTCAATACTTGTCCCATTAGGGTCAAATATGAAATTCTTAGGATTAATGGGATTAATCTTGACAGAAATCCTATCTCTTTCCATTACACCGATAGCGGCTTGTCCTTGTTGACCAGCAATCGGTTGAGTTGCAGGGACATACTCTTTCTCAGTATTAACAACAACTTCTCCAATGCCTGTTCCGTAGATTTCAGCCATCAATTCAATTTGGTCAATAGACTTTCTAATCTTGTCTTTCTTGAAGTCTTCCATGAGTTGCTTTTTAAGCATACCCACATCAATAGGAGTTCCATTTACATCTTGGATATTGTCTTCAATGTCAAAGAAGTCACCTTGTCCAAAGATGGCTTCCATAATTTCAGCATGACGAGTCTCAACTGCCTGTTGTGTGGCAGGGGTTACGATGCGTGAACGCTCAGACTCCCTAGATTTGTCTTCTTCAGCCCATTGACCACGAAAGATACGCTCATATTCCTCCCAATCGGGTAGGTAGTTAGAGTCACGATATTCACGCCATCTGTCGCAATGGTCAACAACAAACTGAACTAAGTCTTTGTCAGCATCAGTTGGTTCGTAAAACTCGTTTTGTTCTAGTTTCGGTTCTTTTTTGGTAGCCATTTAAACCCCACTAATTATGTCCATTGGTTGCCAATCTTCATCTTCTTCACCTTCGTAGTAAGAAGTGACGGCTAACTGGTCTATGTAGGACAGGGCATCGGGCAAATCATCGTGTACGCCTTGTGAGGGGAACATTAGAAGTTGGTCTTTGAAGTCATCAAAGTCTTCTTCTTTATTCAACACAATACGCCCGTGTTCAAACCGCCCTTGAAGTGACCAAATGATTCGGTCAGCCTTCTTCCTATTGCCATGAGTCAAGTCAACTATATGCGAATATACATTATTTTTACGCATTAGGTCAGATAAATATGGTAAAACTGCGTTTTTTAACGCTCCACGCTCAATTCCTATACTAATTGGGCGGTAATCTCGCATCTTCATCAGTATCTTGGCGGCAGTCTCCCGAATATCCCACCGCCCATGCACAATCTCTTTGATAAACCATTTGCCATCCTCTGTGACCTTAACCACAGCAATGGCAGACTCATCTAGTCTTTTCTTCGAGTTAGCCGCTTGTTTAGCCACTTCTTCAAAGCCAGCCAAGTCGATTGCAATAAAGTAACTGCCGTGTTCAGGTTCTTCGCCATATTTAATCCATTCTTCTTTAAAGATGTTGCTCCCTGCGTTATCAAAGGAAGCCATATACTCTTGCTTAAACGCAAAGGAACTCAAGGTTTTCTTTGCCCCATCTATCTCAGTTGGGTCAATCAGGGGATTATCCTTTGTTGTAAAGTGCCAACTTTTCCAATCATCATCTTCTTCTGTCTGACCCAATTTAAACAGGTCATAAAACCAGTTTCTCCCTTTTGGAGTCCCAATAAATAATGCCCGACCTTTTTTGTCGGACAATGAAGCACGAATTACCTGTTCCCATGCTTCAGGTTTAATGTCTGCTACCTCATCCAAAACCGCATAGGTTAGGGACACACCACGAAGGGTATCGGGTCTATCAGCACCCCTGACATAGATTTTAGCCCCATTGATTGTCGTTATATCCATGTTATTGATATGGCTAGACTGAATCACATCTCGCCCAATGTCGAGCAATACATCCCAAATAATCTGTCGAGCCTGACCATTGGTAGGAGCAACATAGAGAACGGCAGAACCAGCAGGGCATTTAAGTGCCTCAATGATGAGTGCAGTAGCCGCTAACCTTGATTTACCGCATCTACGCCCTGCGGCAACCACTTTAAACCTTGTGTTATCAGCAAAGACTTCTTGTTGCCAAGGAAGGAGTGAGAAGTTTAAATCAGACATTCTTATCCTCTACATCTTCTACTTCATCAACAATGACAGGCTCAATGGGTGAGCCACCTATCCCAGTAATATTAATAGTCACGGCATTTCTCTGTTTACCTTCTTTTTCAAATAGTGAAACGGGAAGCATCCTATCCATACAGAGTTTGATTGCCGCCATCTGAGAGGGGTGTTCGTCATTCAAGGCAATGTCAACTGCCTTTTGAACCACTCCACTACCTGCGCTATTTAACAAAAGGTCTTTCAGTTCTCTGACTCTTTGTATCTCAGTCTTGGGTAAAGAGACGATAGGATGGTTTGCCAGTTTACTCATCGTCATCTTATTGAAGTCAACAGAACCCTTTGGTCTACCACTTTTTTTCTTTATTTTTTCAGGGAGTGCATCGTAGGCGTTCATACTTTTATCCAATAGGGAAGTAGACGTAATATACATTGTTTGACAATAATGGTAAACCCCTATAATATTAAACAACTGGGGGCATCACCCACCCCTCCATGCGGTAGAGCCGACCAATTGGGATAAACGTAGTGAATCAGACGAGTCTCTAGTAGTTAACAAACAAACGGGGCAAAGTAGTCTGAACTCTTAGTCTGACAAACTAATAGTAACTTAGAACTCTAACGAGTTACCCTAATCTTAGGGGATAAACAAGAGGCTCATCTCTTTTTTGAGATACACCCACATACGGGTAATGTCTTACATCTGTCTGAAACACCAGTTTCATCTTCTTTTCTAAATCAGGATTGGCTTGTTTGGGTAAAAGTCTAATTTTACCTTCTCGTGTGGGTAGGAGGCTCCCACAAATATTTCACGCCTTGACCACCCCCTCCCCCCATACAAACCCTTAATGGTTTACCCTCATAGGGTTTACCCTGACAGGGTTAACACTCATAGGGTTACTACTACTGTAAGAATATACAGTTGTATTTATGCAACAGTAGGTTATTGCAAATGAGAATCATTCGCATTTGAGTCTATATATGATTGATGCACCCTTATCTATAGTCCTTATTACTTTTAGATATATAAATTATTTAATCAATTACTTAATACTTTAATCTACTAGGGTTTATCATAGTATAAATAATGGGAAAACATAGGGTTTATCCTAGTATCTTTTAAATAGTAGTGACGTTATATTATCTGTACTGGTTAACAATAATCAGTATCAATCAATCAACTAAATAGGCGTTTAAACATCATGGATAAAACCGATAAAATCACTCTTTTGGCTTGCCTGCTGGCTTCGCTTGCACTTGGCATCATTTTAACTATTTACAACTGAAAGAGTTTAGACTGAAGGGTATAACGTACCCTTTGGCCTGTACTTTTGCAGGGTTTAAAAGGTGTAAAAAATGAAATTCACAATTCAACGCAAACAATTAAAAGCATTATCTAGATTTTCTGCAATTAAAGATATACGTTATTATTTGCAGGGTATCCATGTAGTGCAAAATAATCGGGGTACTTACTTAGAGGCTACAAATGGTCATATATTAGGCCGATTATTGATAGATGAAACACCATGCGAGACACAATGTAGTGTCATTATCCCTAATGATGCAATTAAGACATTAGCGGCAACGGGTAAAAAAGGTGAGGAAACCCTATTCTTTACAGTAGACGGGGCAAAAATTACAGTTATTGGCATGGATAGCACTACTTATACATTTGGGGTGTTAGAGGGTAATTTCCCCAAATGCGACCAAGTAATGCCAAAAAACCTAGATGATTCCCAAATTGCACCAAGCACATACAATCCTAATTATGTTATGGCATTTCACGATTGTGCGGCGGATTTATCGGGCAATAAAAATCCAAATGGTGTAGCAGTATCTTTTAAACAAAGAGGCAACGATAGCGGGTTAGTTGCCTTGGACTGCACCGATTTATTTATTGGAATCATCATGCCCATGCGTGACAACTGTATAAACCCTAATATCCCTGCATGGTGCAATAGACCTACTGTAAAACCAGTAGAAAATCAACCAGTAGAGGCTTAATTTCAGACTGTAAACCCTTCAAAAGAGGGGTTTATGGCCTGCAATTCGCAGGGGCTATGTTTAGCATAGTTTAATTTTCTTATAGGTGTAAACATGAAAACAACTGTATCAATTCACGATTTTAGAACCGCATTTTCACAATTAAGACCCGATAATTTTACTTATGAGGGTTTAGCCGTCTTATTTGATTACTTTGAAGATTGTGAACAAGATGGCGAGGAATTCGAGTTAGATGTTATCGCTATTTGTTGCGAGTTCGCAGAGGCCACATGGCAAGAAATAGCCAACGATTATTTGCTTCACGATAAAACCCTTGACGATGAGTCACAAGACCATAAGTCAAAGGTTCTGGACTATTTGGCAGATGAGGGGGTTTTAATCGGTGAAACCGATGATTCCATTGTTTATCGCCAACATTGAAAGTGTTTAAACATGCTTTATGCCGCCATTGCCCTACTCTTAAAAATCATCCTTCGAAAGGTTTCAAAATGAGTTATATCAAAAAATCATATTGTTTTTCAAATACCCCAAACGGCTCAAAAATGCGAGTATTTGCTGGTCATATAAAAAAAGAAACAGCGCAAAAATATTGCTTTAGTCAAGTCGTTTTGTCAGTGATCGACATGAGCGGCAGGGGTCGAAATGAAGACCGCAGTTTTTATGCGCCTTATTTTGTCAGAATGCGATCATTTAATTAAATTAGTAAACACTTACTTACAACCCACTTCGGTGGGTTTTTTATTGCCTAAAATTAAACCACTTTTAAGCGATTATTTTATTTCAATGTAGGGTATCAAGTAAACCCAAAAAAAACGTCTCTAAAGTGCCTTAAAATCGATTCTAGTGGCATATTATTCATGTTCATTGTCTGCTATGGTTATCAGCCCAACATAATTCAAGTCAATATCAGTTGTCAATCCAATATTAAAAAAGTGGGTTGCCCATCTTGCCGATACCCTTACGCCTTCGCTCATGTTGCCATCACCGACCCTTTTAAATATTTCAACCTCTGCATCAGTAAGATAAAAAATCCTCTGTTTTTGCTCAATCTTTGCCATTTATTTGATGCCTTAACCAGTTTGCAATAAGTAACGATTCTGCCCTGTGTGAATCCTTTTTTAGCTTCAATTTGGCTTCAGGCCAATACATCCTTGCCATGTCTAATGATTCATTTTTATCAGCCGTTAGCCCGTAGTATCCCTTCCACTTCTGAGGTGTCACCAAGTGAAACGGGTATCTTGTTAACTCACAAACAGCCGATATGACACCTACTGCACGTGCGAAAACCCATGTACTAGAAACCCCTTGCTTGGGCATTGCATGGACTGATTCACAGCATATTTGGGCATCCTCATCAGGTGGAATAACTCCCAATATGCGAGATTTAAACGCAAGGGCTAATATGTGCTTGTCCTTGTGTTCAATCATAAACGAGTCGATATACCCACCTTTTGAGTCAATTGCCCCTAATGCACCAGTTACTGCGGCAGGGTCTATGCCAATCCAAATAGTCATTGTTTAACCTTGTTTAAACGCTCTTGCTCAATGCTTTGAGCCAGTAGTTTACGCAACCAGTTTGCATTACCCAATCGTCTATATTCGTCTCTGAGTGGTGGTGTCAGCCTAATGCAAACTGTACATTGAACATTCGTTATTTCACTCTTTGGTCTTGTCATTCTGTGACCTCATTATCTTTACCAAATCGTCTTTGATTCCATTGAATAACTGAATCTCGTTCAGTTCCTTCGTTCTGTTCCATGTGTACTCTTTCCAACCTTTCGTATTTGCCAACTTCACAAGCCAATCTAACTGAGTCCGATACGATGTCTCCTGTGAGATATAAGGCTCGATTGATTGTGAGCATAGAGTAGTCGTGGCTTCCTTCTTTGTGTTTGTCAAGAATTCGTTTTGCGTCTTCATAATTCATCTTCCCACTCCAATTCTTTTCTTTTCATAATCTCAAAAATAGTCTTTGCGCTGTCTCCTGAGTAAGCATCTACTAACTTAACACATTCTATTCTTTCCCTGTTTAGAGCCTGTTTAAACGCTTTCGCAACAAAATTAGACTCTATGTACACTTTGCCATCAATAGTTTGAAGTGGAATCATATTGTTTTGCCTTTAAGTTTTTCACGAATCATGGCAATCATCTCAGGATTAGTCTTTGCATTTTTAATACTCTCATCCAATGCAACCAAGGTAGGGTCACGTTCAAATGTGCTTGGCACAGTCTGATGCACCTTGTCGGAAATATTAGGCTTGACAACCCAATCAGCCTTAAACCCTGTCCAACCACGAACCAAACATTCTGTCATTGCCTGCTCTAAAGTCCAGCCTGCCTTTTCAGCCTCAGTCCTAATTCCATCAATGGCTCGCTCAGTTATAGGGGCTTTCTTGGCTTTTCTTAAAGATTTGAATTCCTGAAAAACAGAATCAGAAACACCGATAGGTGTATCTATATGGTTATTGGTTATTGGTTTATGGTTATTGGTTGCTATTGGGGTAGCATTAGGGGGGCTATAGCCTCCCTTTGCCCACCTTATAGCCGCACCTTTCTTTCCATCCTCAGTAAATTTACGATATTTACTAATTTCATCATCTGCTCTAGTATGAATGTATCCATTTTCTGTAGAAATAAAAAACTCATCCAATATTGTTAAAACCTCTTGTTCAAGGTCTTTCATGCCTATTTGTCTAGCAATATCTCGTTGTTTTATCGGTGATTCATGAAGATAGTAGAAATCTAACAATCTCCTGTAAGCCAAATCTTCCATTAAAGAAAGGTGGTGGGTGTGGCTTTTGTAATCGCCTATATGAAAATTATAGTAGTGCATACTAACCTTACATCATTGGTTGTCATCACGAAGGAAACATAGGCAGGTCGGTGATGAATCGACTTTTCCCCCGCTAAAGGTAGCCAGTTTCCAAACAGTTTATCGCAGATTGTGAAAGATGTAAATATGCCTTGGATTTATTTTAAGTCAACTAGGGAAAACCCTGTAAAACAATTTGAGATTTTATGGCAAAGTCCTTATTGCGGTATGTTCCGTTTCTTAAAAGGTGTTGAAAATGAGTCCCAACTACTATGACTTTGAGTATGAAATTGCAATGTTGCCAAACCTTTGCGAAAACGTGGAGTTTAACGAGAAGTATCCCAATGTTGACAAGGTGGTGATGACATTTGAAGTTCAGGAATCAGACCCTGAGAATGGTGTTGAGTTTCGAGTTGATGTTTTTACATTCATCTTAGTTGATGACGAATTGGTAGACATTGAAGATTATTTGACAATGAAAGATATTAGAAGATTGGAAAAATATGTGGAGGAAAGTGTATGAATAAAGCACAATCAGAATTTATCAGAATATTTGGTGAATATGAGTTTACAGAAGATGCGGCATGGCACATCTTTTTACAGGGTTGGACTTCAGCCTTGATTAACTGTGCCAATGAGGTTGCAAAGATGAAAAATGGTGGTGACACAACAGCATCATTAGCAGTCTTTATTAAAAACATGGCACATAGGGTAAACACCGATTCCCTTAATCAATAAATCTGAGAAGATACATTTTTAACAGGAGTAAATGATGAAAAACTTAAAGATTCAAGACGAGATGTATGCAGTTAAACAAGAGTTGACAGCCAACGAAATGTGCGACCAACTGCGGGACTCAAAGGCAATGGTAGAAGCCTATCAAGCCAATGACTTCACAAGCATGGCAGACATTATTACACAGCGTTTAAACACCTATGCCAAACGTATAGCAGAGTTGCGTGTTGATGGAAAAATAACTACAAAATGGGTTGACAGTTCAGAGGAATTAGATGAATATAGGTTAGTTCGCCTTGAGCGTTTTGAGGATTCTATACGTCAAAAAAAGGCGGTTGTATGAAACTCAAAGACTATTTTCTTAATGAACTGGAAAATTCTAATGACTATTTCAATCAAAATGGCACTCAGGAAAATGGGACAGGATTTTGTGATGTGGTGGAGCAAAACCATAGACTACAACTACGAGATTTTGCCGTATCAACCCAGTTTAAAATCGTTCAGCAACAAATCAAAGAAAGGGGTGAAGTTAAAGGTTCAGCGTGTTGTTAAACCCAGTATCAGCATTACTGATAAAGAGTTTATCTACACAAATTCAGCCCAAACTAATGTGGCTAAAACATTTCAAAAGTTTTCAACAAAGACAGGAGTTAATGATGCTAATGGATTATTCAACGATTCTGATACAAATAGAATCAAAAACGAAAATGTTGTCCGACCGATGCTTGGAAGGAAAGTACGAAGGGTTTAGTAGCGAAATCGCTAGTTTACACTTTGATTTAACTTTGTTAGCAATGTGGATAGTACAAGAACAGCAACGGGTGTCAGAAAATAAAAGGAGTCAAAAATGAATGTATATCAAAAATTAAATGATGCACGAGCCAAGTTTCACAAAAAATCCCTCAAGAAATCAGGTCACAATAAGTTTGCAGGATACAACTATTTTGAGTTGGCAGATTTTGTTGTTCCAGCAATAGAGATATTTAACGAGGTTGGTCTTACTTCTATTGTTAGATTTAACAAAGAACAAGCAGAACTGATTGTTGTTAATGTTGATAAGCCTGAAGAAATTATTGTCTTCACTAGCCCCATGTCTTCAGCCGCCCTAAAAGGTTGCCATGAAGTGCAGAATTTGGGTGCGGTTCAGACCTATCTAACACGCTATTTGTGGGTGTCGGTGCTTCATATTGTTGAGCATGACGCCTTGGATGCCACAACTGGTTCTCAGCCAACAATGGATGCACAGGAACTCGCAGACCACTTGGCGGCTATTGATGCTTGCACTACCCTTGACGAGTTAAAAAAGGCTCACACAGACGCTATTAAGGCTACTGGTGGGGATATTTCTGCTCAGAAGAAGATTATTGCGGCTAAAGATGCTAAGAAGGGTGGCTTGAAATGAGCGATATTCAACAAGGCACTCCTGAATGGATGCAGAGTAGATGTGGTAAAGCAACTGCTTCCCGTATCTCTGACATTGTTGCCAAAACAAAGACAGGTTATTCAACATCAAGGGCTAAATACATGGCTCAATTGGTGGTTGAAAGAATCACAGGTCAAGTGGCAGAATCCTATCAAAACTCAGCAATGTTGTATGGAATCGAGACTGAGCCTTTGGCAAGGGCGGCTTTTGAGGCAAAGGTAGGGGTTTTGGTTGATGAGGTAGGTTCTATTGACCATCCAACTATTGCAATGTCTTCTGCCAGTCCTGATGGCCTTGTAGGTGATGATTCTTTAATCGAAATCAAGTGTCCAATGACGCATACGCACATTGAAACATTGGTTGATGGCAATATTTCAAAGGATTACATAGACCAAATGCAATGGCAAATGGCTTGTACAGGTAGACAGTTTTGTTATTTCGTGAGTTATGACAATCGTATGCCTAATGGACTTCAGTTGTTTATCAAGAGAATCCCAAGGGACAATTCTTACATTGATGAACTGGAGAAAGAGGTGACTAAATTCTTAGATGAAGTTAGCATAAAAGTTGATAAATTGATGAAATTAAAGGAATAAATGATGGAAGAAAAACGGGACAATTCAGGCGTTTTGTTTAAGAATGACAAGAAAGAAACAGGCAATCAACCTGATTACAAAGGCAATATCCGAGTTGGTAATCAAGAATATTGGTTGTCAGCATGGATAAAAGAGGGTAAAACAGGCAAATTCATGGGTTTGGCAGTCTCTCCAAAGGATGAGGATTACAAAGCCAAGAGTTACCCTAAACAAGAATCAGACGATTCAATCCCATTTTGATATAACGGGGTGAAAGCGGATGCTGAATAGACGTAGCGAGTAGCCCCACCCATTTAACAAACAGGAGTTAATAATGAGTTCTTTGGATAAAACATGGTTTGGCGGTGCAGTTGAGAAATTCTTAAACTCACCACCTTTTAAATTGGCTCGTAAAAACGACCCACAAACCTCACATGAAGCGGCACAGTCAGTCAAAGACTTTTCCAAGCACCATCAAACGCAGATTTTGGAGTGTTTACAGACCTTTGGAGCACTTGGAAAGGATGGGATAGCCGAACATACTGGGTTAGATAAAAGTCAGGTCTCAAGGCGTTTAAACGAACTTGAGAAACAAGGTCTAATTGTTCAGACTGGGAGACTTGTAAGGTCTAAGTCAGGTAAAAGCGAAAGAGAGTGGATTTCTTCATATTAATAGGACAAGTCTTTTTAAAGGAGTTAACCATGAGTAATGTTGTCATGTTAGTGACAGTCCTTGGCATAGGTTGTGCTATTGGTATGCTTGTTATACTACTTTTTGTTGTGTCTTTATTGGCAATTCAGGACTGAGAACTTAGTTCTGTCTTGCCCAAAAATGCCATATTTGTATCATCAAGTAGGTCTAGGATTCATTTGTGGCGCATTGCTACAAGGGATTTAGGCTTTATAAACAGGGGAACAATATGGATTACACAATTGAGATTGACTTTTTTGGTTTAACATTAACTGCATCAAGCAACCAGTTTTACAAACTTGCAGAAATTCAAGAATTTGTAGAAACAATGCAAGAGGAAGAAGATGAGTTATTTGACTTTGATGACCAAGACGAAGACTTTGAACAAGACGAGTTTGACGATGAAGACGATTGGTCAGACGTTGAGTATGACGAAGAAGGTTATGCTTGGTGGTTTGATGACGAAGACGAAGTATGGTACATCTATGATGAACTCAATGAAGAATGGGTAGAATTCGAGGATGACGAAGAAGAAGACGAGTGCGAAGAAGACTAATCTAAAGGGGGCTAATAACCCCCTTTTTTAATATGCCTTAACATTTATTACTTCGCCTCTAAATTCAATATTATTTTCCGACCACTTTTGCACCAATTCGGGAATTATTAATTTTCCGTCTTTTATAGTCAAAATAACAAAACCTGAACGCCAGTTGACGGGTGAATCTTCCAAATAATCTACGAATTGTTTGCCATCAATATCCGCCAAAGTACCCGTATCCACTCCGTATCTTGTGCCGTTGTAATCCGTAAATGGGGTAACTTTTAAGCTGTGTAAATGACCAGTTACAAATGAAGTGCCTGAATTAACAGTATTGTTATGGGTAGCATGAACTCCACCTTTCCACCGATGTTTAACAACAACAGTCTCATTTACCCAACATGACCAACATGGAATCCATGCAGGGAAATGGTCTTTCAGGCTAAATCCTTGGACACCTTCAAATTGTCCTGCGTGTTGAGCCAACATATTTTCAAACCTAGAATCGTGGTTTCCCAAAGGCCACACCAGTTTGACGTTATGCCTAGCAATCTTGGCATACTCCTCAATCTCACCTAAAGCAGTCTCACAGGCTCTTAATTCCTCTCGTACAGTAGGCTTAGAGTCCCATCCTATCCTTGGATACCTGCTAATTGAAGCACCATCAAAGGCATCCCCATTGTTGATAACAGCATTGGGTTGTAAATTCTCAATAGCCCAAAGCAATCCCTTGTAAGCAGTTGTTCTCTCATTAGGCCAAAAGTGAGCGTCAGAAAAGACAATAACAGTACCATTTAAGATACCAAGATTTTTCCTAGCATTATGTGTATGAGCAGTAGAAACGTATTGAATGACATTTTTTGTAATATCTTCAAGTTCAGTTTCAAGTTTAATTTTGTGTTTAATTTCTATTGATTTACGTCTTCTGTAAATCTGACGTATATCCACGTCTAATGCTTTAGCAACTTTAGCGGGTGATTTGTGAATTCCCCAAATTGCAATAAATTCGTCATCAGAATGATATTTACTCATATTGATATTTAGTCATACCAATATGACAGGGGTATTTATGCGTAAGGTCTTGTTCCTGTTTTGTCGATAATCAATGCCTGACGCTTGGAAGCATCACCCTCATGGGTTGGAATAGAGACATGAGTCCACCTGTCGAACTCTCTAATGACCTGTTGAAACTTCAAACCACTACCAATAATTGCTTTAGTCACTTCATCAGGTGTCATTGCTGGCACTCGAATATCAACTGCACAGCCCCTACGATGGTCACTTGTGTTCTTAGAACCAACAGCAGTATTCACCCCTTCGCTACGAAACGCAGAGTTAACCATAATTGGTTTACCACCCAACACAACTTTAACTTCTTCAAGGAAGTTTGCTAAACGGGTCAGGTTTGCAACTGCATCAACTGTAGTCTCCTTGCCATCAATGATGCACTTCTCATGCGTTGTAGGGGTGTTGTCGTGCTCTCTGTGGTCTGTGTGAGTAAGTTCTTCAAATGTAAAGTGCTGAGACAAGTTCATGGTCATTTCCTTTGAGGTTGGTTAATCATTTCTCTGACTTGGTTGTAGACTGCGATGCAGGCATTGAGTTTCCTGATGGATTCGTCTCCGTCATCGGTGACCCTGACAATAGCTTGAGCAAACGCTGGGTCAAGTTCGCTTCTGCTGGAGTCAGGTCTGCTGGTAGAGGTGGCATCTGAGGAGGCACATACGAAGCTTTGGGTTGGGATTGACAGCCGCAAAGTACCACTAGCAATATCAGCGTCACGCTTTTGAATTTCTTTTTTAGCTTCATTGTTTGCCCTTACCAATTGTGCAGATACTGCGTTAACTTTCCCAATGGCTTCAACCTCAACTTTCCTTGCCTCGGCATTGAGCCTTGCAATCTCAAGTTGTTGGTCTGCCTCTGCTTTTTGATAACCCTTGTAGTAGCCACCGCCAAAGGCACTTGAGAGTGCCATCAGGATGCCAAGGATTACCCAAGGATTAAACAGACTTAGCATCTTGAGCAGGTGCAGGTGGTGCGGCTGGTGGTTCAGCAGGTGGTTGCACCTGTTGTGGTGTAGCCTTCAAAGTCATCAATGTTGATAATGAACCAGCCAAGAATGTAATCATTGTTTCCAAAATCTTGAAAAACAATTTGTCGGCAGGAGCAATTCCATTCATCGGTTGAGTCACAAAGACTAAGCTATAGATGATTGTGAACATAGCACCACCAAAAACAGACACCAATACAATCCCTGCAAAATACTTTAACCGAGCCTCTAATTGACTCTCAGTCATCACAACTTTGGGTGGTGCATCCACACCCATTACACGCAATATAAATGCTCTCATTTGGCCGCCTCCTCTGGTTTAGTTAACATTTCAGGACAAGTTTGACTTGCTGTGCAAATAGGTGGTTTGCACTCAACTTTGTCCCAGTTTGTAGGGTCTTGGCATGGATACCGAAATCTATCGGAACAGCCAACAACCACAAATAACAACATGAACAGATATTTACTCATTCTCTCCAACCTTTCTATCGACTTTGCGTCTTAATGCCTCAACCTTTTTCATCTCCATTTGAACTTCTTTTTGTGTCTGTTTAACATCCATATACACAGATGTAATCAATGGCAGAATGATTACAAAAATAACCGCACAGATGATAATAATAACTAAATTCATGTTTACCACCCATAACGAGCCTTTCTGTCTAACACGATGATGTACCAAGTAAACGCCAAAGCTGAAAATACAAAGAAAACAGCAACAAAATATATTAAATTATCTTGCATCTTGCTAACCATCTCATCTTGTTTGCGTTTGGCTTCCCTCTTTTTCTTCTCAATTTTTGCCCTAGCATGGTCTTGCTCAGAAATAATCTGCATCCGCATGTGGTGACATTTAGTAAACAATGCCCCCAATTCAGGAGGCGAGTTATAGATCATTTCCCAGTGAACCTGCTCCGCAAGCTTGTCCATTTGCTCTTGAACCAAGACTCGTTGGAGGGCTGACTCCATGAGAGTTTGATTTGGGTCATAGACTGTTCTAGACTTTTCTTCTTCATCACGAATGTATTTTGCAAGTTGATCTTGTAAGCGGAACAGTTTCGACAGGTTTTGCGCCAAATCAGCGTATACAGTGTTTTCATCTGCAGGTACGACAGACTTTTTATTGCTAACAGCAGGTCCAGGTTCAACTGGAACTTGCACTTCAACCTTCTTAGTAAAGAAACCAAGGAATCCACCCACTTCCTTGGTAATGGTCTTAACTTCGCCAAAAGTCTTTTGGACATCATTAATAGTCCCTTTAACTTGTCGGTATAACTCACAACCTTTTCTAATGGCAGCAACACAACCGTTTGCCATCGCAAGGATCGTAAGCGGGTCCACATTACTTGTGGGTCACGTTGGACCACCAAACGGCAATCAACGAAATTGTCCCGCCTATCCAAAGAATAGGTTTGGCAGCATTGGCAATCCATCCAAAAACTTTAAAAGCCCCTTGGACAGCATTAAACCCTTCTACAAGAGCCTTAGTATTCTTATCTATGGTATCAACCTTACCTTCAACGGCAACGAGTCTGTCATAGATTTGCTGATGGCTGATAGGAGATGTTTCCATGATTACCTTCTATATGAAGCTGGTGGTGGTATAGCTCTTCTTCGGGCAAGCTCTTCTGCTTCACCTTCACCAAGACCTTTGGAATAGGTAGCGGCATTAAAAGCAGTACCCAATCCAGGAATCATACCCAATAAATTAAAACCTGTTTCACGGGCAGGAGCTAAATTTCCTTCTTTGGCTTTCTGTGCGGCATTAGCTAATTCTCCTGCGGTTAACAACAAACCACCAACCCCTGTAGCTTTAATTAATGCTTTTTTGCCTAAAGGACCAAAGTTGCCTGCTTCTGATTCAGCAGGTAAACGAGCCATTAAACCAGCCACTTCACTAGCAGGAACGCCTTTTCTTAATTTTTCATTTAATTTTTGATAATTCTCATAACTACCAATTGGCTTTCCATCATTGAATTTTTCCAATACTGCTTTACGGCCTTCAGCACCATAAGTATTAAATAAATTATTGTCTCCAGCACCATAGCCAGGTAAAAAGGTTTTGCCTTCTTTGGTTAACTTTTCCCATTCTTTGGGAGTATCAAGTAATTTAACTTCAACACTACTAGGTTTTTTAGCAGGTTTAGGTTTTTCTGCTGGTGGTGGTACAGAAGCACTAGGCGCAAGTGTTTGTGCAGAAGCGATTGCAGTTTTAACAGATTCAACAGGTGGAGCAACAGCAGTCTTTGGAGTTTCAGATGCAACAGCAATTTCAGCAGGACTGGCAATAGTAGGACCAATTGTTTGAGCAACCGCAACTTGAGTTAAAGGAGGATTCTGTACTGCAGGATTTTGTAAAGCTTGTGCCAATGTTGGAGGAGGTGGAGCAACTGGTGCTTGAGCCACAGGTGCTACAGGTGCAGGAGGTGGTGTCACAGGAGCCATTGGAGCAGGCGCAGCGGCAATAGGTGCTACAGGAGCCATTGCAGGAGCCATTGGTGCTTGTGCTACAGGAGCAATAGGTGCTTGTCTCAAATTTGCTTGTTGTGCTTGAACTTGCTGTTTGTAAGCACGTTTTAATGAAGCCTCGCCTGAAATTTCATTTGCTATACGTTGACTTAAACCTTGTCCAACACCTTTAGCTGTTTGATACAAACCATAATCAGTTGCTAAATTAGTAAGAGTTCCTGGCACATTTACATTAGTGTAATCTTGAGGGCCGCCTTCGTTGTAATGCAAAGGATTTTGAAAAGGATTCATGTACTTTGTAACAAAGTCAACTCCTTGTCCTACATTGCTACCTACCTCATCCATTCTTTGCACAAAAGATTCATTCTTAATGGGAGGTTTAATTCCTAATCTAGATTCTTTTTGTTTAACAGGCGCAGTGATTTCTGCTTTAGGTGCTTCTTCAATGTAATCAACATCATCAAGACTGAATGCCATATTATTCCGCCTTTCCTGTTTGAGCGTTAAATCGTTTCATTACTTGTTTTCCTGAACGATCAAAATCAACTACTGGGTCCCCGTCCTTCAAAGACGGTTTTTTGCCAGCCAATTTGTCTCTAAATATTGAGCGATAGTTTTCAATACCACGGTATGTATCGGACGATTTAAAATCATTAATTATTTGAGGAACAGTCTTTGTTTCCTTGTTTTGGTCATAGAAATTATTCCATGCCTGTTGAAAACCATAACTTGTAGTTCTATTGGCAAGCCATTGATCAATACCTTTAGCCCCACCTTCTAAATCAAGTGCTCCATGAGCACCTGCGCCAGGGCCATGTTTACCAATATGTTGTTCATCATTTTTATTAATTGCAACAATATCTCTCAAAAATTGAGCAAATTCACCACGTTGTTCAGGAGGAATATTAACAAGAGTGGCAGCTTCTTTAATTTTATTTTCGTCAACAATTCCACCTTTAATAGAATTAATTATTTTTAAAGCCGTTTCTGATTGTGGATTACGCAAAGCATTGTTTAAAGCATCTTTGAACTGACGATTTCTTGAATTAATGTCAGTTAATAACCGTTGTTCTGTTGGAAGATTAGATGCTCGTTCTTGAACTAATCCACCAACTGCTTCATGTGCATTTGTTTCAGGAAGAGTAAATTGACCAGACCTACCTGTTGCTTTAATTGCTCTGCCTGCTTGACCTGTGGCAATAGCACCTTCAGGAGTTGTAGCAGTAATTTGTGTGTTATCAGGTAAACGCTTGCCAGTTTTAGGATCAAGATACCATGTATCGCCTCTAGCATTGCTTTTAATCCATACTTGTTGCGGTACACCATTAACAAGTCCTTCAGCAATCTGAGGTCTAGACTCAGCACCACCAGTAATCCAATTTAAAGCACCTTGCTTGTCACCAAAAAGAGCAGATGCAAAAGCCATCCCCCAATTAGGACCATGTTCTTTCATGCCTTCTTGCATTAAATCAGCAACTAATACATTTTTCTCAGGACCGCCTTGAGTTAACTTACGAATTCTATCGGTGGATTCTTGAAGAAAATCTAATGCCTTGCTTGATTCCACAGTAAGTGGAGCAGGAGAAAGTTTCAATCCACTACCTAAACCAACGCCAGATACTTGTTGAGCTTCTTCAGAAGTTACATTTCCTGTTGGTTCCAATGGTGTGTAAGCAGTTTTTTCTAATAGTCCTTTTTGTTGTTTCTGAGCATTCAGAGCAACCATAGCAATATCTGCTTGAGTTTGTGTTGGAGCAGTGGCCTGTTGTGTAGCAGATGGTTGACGTTTAGCAAGAGCAGAATTCATCTTGTCAGAAACTGTTTGCTTAAAACTAGACAATGTTGTATCAGGAGTCAATCGATTCTTTTGCAATACATTTTGAGATAAAAAATCTCCCAAGATTTGATCATCTTTACCTTTTAACAAAGCAGAAGCTTTGGGGCTACCAAGCCAATGCATAATGTATTGATTAGCAGGAGTAACTTCTAAACCTTGTTTTTTAAGAGCATTCGTGTTTTCTGTCAAAAGGGCTTGTTGATATGATTCTTGTGTAAATGGATCTTTTTGAAATTGTTCCCAACTTACATTAGGCAAATCAGGGTTATTCTTTTTAACACCCTCAAAAGTAGATCGAATAAATTGATATTTACCACTTGCTGTACTTTCAGGATTACGGGCGTTGTAATTCCCTCCTGATTCAGGAACCGCTATTGCTTCACTTATATCTTGATCATATGCCATATTATCCTCACGCAAAAAGAGCTAAAAGTGAATTACCACTTAACATATCAGAAAAACCTTCTATGCCAGCATCTAAAAGGTCAGGATCAAACCCTGAAGCACTTGAACCAAGTCCTGCAAAATTTTTACCGTCTTGCATTGCATCATTAGCATTTGAAAGATTTTTAGCAGGAGGCTCAACAGATTGAGCAGGCGCAGGTGCAGGGTTTATTTGAGTTGGAACAATGGGTTGATTATTTGTTGTTGGTGGAGCCACAGAATTTTCAGGTTTAGCAAAAAGTTTATTGGCTTGATTCAAACCAAAATGCCCTAAAAGACCATTATCAGAAATGCTTTTGCGAGTTGCAGGATTACTAAAATCCATCAGACCCGCTTTATCCAAACCATACATTAAAGCGACTTGACCCAGTCCACCAGTGTTGCCACCAGCAGAACTCCAATCTTGATTTTGTAAACCAGGTACATAAGTTGCCATGATGTGTCCTTAAATCTTAAAGCCCTTACTGTTGGAAGACGTTGTGTT
>Ga0209084_1000145_pt1 | contig 68620 bp, 61 predicted proteins | sample C_130820_MF_Meta_FD_187309 | JGI IMG/M metagenome (GOLD analysis project Ga0209084, IMG submission 187309) | Freshwater microbial communities from Lake Croche, Canada to study carbon cycling - C_130820_MF_MetaG (SPAdes) (version 2) | ecosystem: Environmental > Aquatic > Freshwater > Lake...
ATCGAGTGCGTCGAAGTCATGTGACAAGACTACGTATCCCCTTGCACCTTTGCATTCCTCACGAGTGCACCCTTGCATTCCTCACGAGTGCAGTCCTGACTTTGTGACTTGCTCAAGTATCGGCTAGGGTATCTCAGGTCAGGTTTAACGACTTGTACGCGGATGTGGCTCAGTGGTAGAGCATCACCTTGCCAAGGTGAGGGTCGCGGGTTCGAATCCCGTCATCCGCTCGGAAGCTCTCTTGGGAGCACCTCCGGTGGAGTGGCCGAGAGGCGAGGCAAGGGACTGCAAATCCCTGTACACGGGTTCAAATCCCGTCTCCACCTCGAGAGTTTGAGGAATCTTACTTCTCGCAGCGGTCGATTGGCGCAGTTGGTTAGCGCGCTTCCTTGACATGGAAGAGGTCACAGGTTCGAGTCCTGTATCGACCACCGAAGCAGTCCGATTTCTCGCATGAGTCCCCTTGCGAGGACATTGCAGGACTCGTCTGAAGTTAAACCTCACGACTCAGGGCAGTTAAGCGAGATAGAGCACGCAGATATTTCTTGCGGTACCCCCCTTTAAGCATCTGAGCAGAAAACAGTTCAGTGATCTGACACCCCGAAAATGACACAGGAATCTGGCGGTCATAAAGCCTGTCGATAAATACGACCCACCGCAGAGCCTGGCCTTGATCAGTTACTGGTGTCAGGTTTGCAATGCATACACGATCCAACCCATCGACAAGCGCGCCGAAGGCACTGGGATGAACACGCGAAAGGTGCACTTGCAAAGCGGCAGCATCATCAAGTGTGCAATTTGCGGTGATCTGAGCAACATTTTCAAGTGCTTCCGCAGTGAGTGGCTCACTTGGTTCAAGATTCTCTCGGTGACGGTAGTCCGTACCTTCGATGCGCAAAATGTTGAAGTGATTCTTGAGTCCTTGAATCTCGCGCATGAAATCCTCAGCTGCAAACCGACCCTCTCCAAGACGATCAGGAAGGGTGTTACTTGTCGCAGCGATTTTGACTCCACGCTCGACCAAGCGCTGTAGCAAAGTACTCATCAGGACAGTGTCGCCGGGGTCATCCAACTCAAATTCATCGATGCAAATGAGTGAGTAGGCAGTCAGCGCCTCAACAGCTTCCACGAAACCAAGCGCTCCAACCAGGTTCGTGTACTCCACAAAACTCGCAAATGTTGCTTCGCCTGAATGTGCATGCCAGAGGCTGGCAAGTAAGTGCGTCTTGCCAACTCCATAGCCTCCGTCGAGGTAAACGCCAGGCTTAGTGAGTGCTTCTTGTCGCCTAAAGATACCTCGCTTTGGACTCTTCACAGGCTGAGCAAACTCAGCAACTGCATCTCGTGCTTGCACTTGTGATGGGTATGCTTCATCGGGGATGTAGTTATCAAAACGTGCGTTGGCAAAACGTGGTGGCGCTTGTAAATCGAGCAAGAGGACCCGAGCATCGATCTGGGGATGTCTGTCACTTAGCGCAATCACATCTCACAGCCTAGGTCACGTGGAATGATAGTGAGATGCAAGCGGACATGAACGCACTCACGACCAGTGATTTGGCTGAGTTGTATCGTCCGCCGTTTCGTCGCTGGGTGCGGTCAAATATGGTGCTTTCGCTCGACGGAAACTTTGCAAGTACACGTGGCTCATCACGTGAACTCAGTTGTGCGGCTGACTTACGTGTGCTCCTTCTACTAAGAGCGCTTAGTGATGTCGTAGTGGTCGGTGCTCGCACCGCTGTTGGAGAGAAATACAAGAGCCTCCGTATCCGCGAGGAGTTCGCCGAGCTCACTGAAGTTACTCCCAGGTTGTGCGTGGTGAGTGGTTCACTGGATATCTCTGCAGACGAAGATTTTCTGAAAAACTCAGATCAGCGTGCCGTAATTATCACCAAGCGACGGGACGATGATCACTGGCAGAGCAATCTCCGCAAACTTGAAGAAGTCGCCGACGTCGTCACCGCAGAAAACGCATTGAGTGGCTCATTCATTGTTGATAGCCTCCGTAGCCTTGGGCTTGAGAACATTCTTTGTGAAGGCGGGCCGTCACTGCTCAACCTGATGACAAAGGACAGCACCTTGGACGAAATGGCAATCACACTAGCACCAATTATTGTTGGTCAAACGCCGACACAACCACCACTGGGCCATACGAATTCCACCTGGCACCGCTCATTTATTGGTGTTGCAAACGATCACACATTCTTTAGATTCACTGCTTCTCCCCTGCACACACAGGCCTAAGTCCGTACGCTTTTCTCATGAGCACACAGGAACATTCAGAAGACTGGTATCGGGAGACTCTCTCCCCGCTGGAGTACCGAGTTCTCCGGGAAGCGGGAACTGAGGCGCCATTCGTGGGCGAATACACCGACACTGAAACTGAAGGTATCTACTCATGCAGAGCCTGTGGCTCAGAGCTTTTTAGGTCTACCGAGAAGTTTCATTCAGGTTGTGGCTGGCCATCATTTTTTGCCCCTGCAGACTCTGCAGCAGTTCGAGAAATAGTGGATACATCATTGGGAATGACACGTACAGAAATCCGTTGCACGAACTGTGACTCTCACTTGGGACATGTCTTTAGTGGTGAGGGCTATGGAACTCCAACTGATTTGCGGTACTGCATCAACTCCATTTGCCTCACTTTAGAAGCAAAATCATCCGACAGTAATGGCTAGGACGCCGAGCATAGTTGCTGCAATTCCCCAGTATTGAACTCGGGCCAGACGCTCGCCATTTAGCCACCAAGCCAGCAACACCGTAACCATTGGGTACAACGAGCCAAGCACCGCAGTGATGGAGAGCAAACCCAGTGCAGCAGCGCTGGTGAAGAGGATGTTTGCTGAGGCATCCGTTAGCCCGATGGCAGCAAGCTTGGGTAAGTCTTGAACAACTAATCCCCCGAGACTCCTCATTGCTAAAGCGACCGCAATCATGATGGCAACTTGCGTGATGCGCATGGTCACGATGGTCATGGTCGGGCTGGTATCCGCCCCACGAGCCATGTAATAAATGGTCAGGCCGAAGGTCACTGCCGCGCAGAGAGCGAAGATGACAGGTCGTGGACTAGCTCCGCCTCGTAACTCTGGCCCACTAGCCAGAACTATGCCGATAATCGCAGCGCCTATGCCTATCATCTGTACAAGAGTTGGTCGATCTCCGTGTGCTAGTCCGATGACCAGTGGCAGTATTACGCCAAGCGAAGAGATTGGCGACACAATTCCCATACGACCTGTTGACAGGGCGATGTAAAAACAGACGAGACCAGTCAAGCCTGTAATCCCTGCCACAATGCCGTAGAGCACGATCTCGTGCGAGAAGGTCCACGTGCCGGTAAGCACGGCGGCTAGGACTGCAAGAAGTAAACCGAACGGTTGTGAGCCTCCGACCACGGCAATCGCTGGTCGCTTCTTCGTGAGCATGCCGCCGAGGTAATCTGCTGAGCCCCAAGTCACGCTGGACAAGAGTGCAAGTAGGGCTGCCATCCAGCCAGACTAATCTACGGCGAGCCACAAAGGATGTCAGCGCCATGCAACCTAAGGTAGAAGAGTGTTCAACTTGTCAGCCATAACAGCCGAATCGCCTGCTTGGTCGGCGGCTGTGGCGAGTTTACAGATGGTGACAGTGCGTCCAGAAATCATCCTTGAGGAAGTTCCTGCCCCAGCTCGTCTGGCCCCACATAGCGTCGCGATTGCCGCCGATGTAGTCAACCTGAGTGATGAGGATTTGGCCAACGGTCGCTTTGTCGTGCTGCACGACCCCGCAGGGCAAGAAACGTGGGATGGCCCTTTCCGAATCGTCACCTTCATTAAGGCGTCAATTGAACCTGATGTGGTGACCGACGAACTCTTTGACGAAGTCGCATGGTCATGGTTGATGTTGACACTTGAAGAAGCGAATGCCCAGTTTCACAACATCTCCGGAACAGTGACGCGCACGGTGTCACGATCATTCGCGGGTTTAGAAGATCGTGCTGGCGAAACCGAACTTGAGTTGCGAGCCTCATGGACGCCCGATTCAGAGAATCTTGCACCACATTTCACCGCATGGACCGCACTGGCTGAAATGTGTGCCGGACTGGTTCCACTACCACCGGGTGTGACTTCAATTGTCCGAAACAACTGATCAGGTCGAGGTTCCGGAGGAAATACCTGGAGTTGCGGTGAACTTTCCGCGCGATGGTCTTCCTCACGTGATCGAGACCGACGCACAACTAGCGCAGGCTGTTGCATCGCTAGCCGCTGGTACAGGACCCATTGCAGTTGATGCGGAACGAGCAAGTGGTTTTCGCTACAGCCAGCGTGCCTACTTGATTCAGATTCGCCGTGCGGGTTCTGGTACGCACATGATTGATCCAACGGGACTGTCAACTCTCCAACCACTCCAGGATGCTCTTGAAGGCGTCGACTGGATTCTGCACGCTGCTTCTCAAGATCTGGTGTGCTTGGCCGAGGCAGGGCTTACTCCTACTGCTCAACTGTTTGATACCGAATTGGCTGGTCGAATTTTGGGTCGGCCACGAGTGGGCTTAGGCACGCTCTTGCATACCGATCTTGGCTACATTCTGGCTAAAGAGCATAGCGCTGCTGACTGGTCAACTAGGCCCTTGCCAGAATCATGGTTGGTTTATGCCGCTCTTGATGTGGAGTTCCTGCTTGAGTTGTGGGAAGTGATGCATGCTGACCTTGAAGCAGCCGGCAAGTTCGAATGGGCGCTTCAAGAGTTCGAGCACGTCCGTGTGAATACCGGGCCGATTGTGCGAACAGATCCCTGGCGTCGGACCTCGGGGATGCATGCATTAAAGAAGCCTGTCCAGTTGGCCATTGTGCGAGCCCTCTGGGAAGCGCGAGATGGCCTCGCCGACGAACTTGATGTTGCTCCTGGACGTGTCCTGCCAGATTCGTCCATCGTCGCGCTTGCAGGCACACCCATGGATGAAAACACCAAGATTGAGTCACTTCCAGGGCTGCGTACACGACAAGTGCGTTGCAATCTTGATGTCTGGGTAGCAGCTATCGAAGATGCCCTCAAGTTGAATTCGAGCGAGCACCCTCCGGTAAAGCTTCCGGCTGATGGTCCACCTAATCCGCGTAACTGGGCCAATCGCAACGCGCAAGCTTGGAGCAGATTGGAATTCGCTAAAGCGCGCATTAGTGAGCTTGCTGAGAAACTCAGCATGCCGCCTGAGAATCTAGTTTCGCCAGATGCAATCCGACGCATCATGTGGGAACCACCTGCTGATGAACAGATGGCAGCGTTCTTGGCTGGTTTTAAGGTTCGTCCTTGGCAGCAAGAATTGGTTGTACCAATCTTTCAAGCAGCCGTCAAAGCTGCTAAGGAGTAGCCTGTCGCCCCAGTACTTGCTGGACACTCTTTGAAATACTTTCGGCATCTAGGCCACACTCACTGAGCAGAGTTGCTCGTGATGCATGCCTAAGAAAACTCTTGGGAATGCCAAGTGCAAGAGTGTGCACGTCAGGTGAGGTGCGGCGAAGTTCATTGAGCATGGTTTGCCCAACTCCCCCATCGACTAGGCCATCTTCTACAGTGACAACACACCTACGGTCCGCAAGGTGCGCAATGACGTCCTGAGAAACTGGCAACGACTGAACGGGATCGATGACCTCAACACTCAGTCCAAGTTCTGTGAGAGCACTTGCTGCGTCTAGCACCAGGCCACACAATGAACCAATTGCGACAATTGTTACTTCTGGAGCTAATGAAGTTTCAGTCAGAATTTCAGCAGGACCGATGTGCCCGAACGCGGGAACTGGTTCGGGTAGTGCTCCCTTAGGGAAACGCAGAACGACTGGTCCATCTGTTCGGTCAATGCCGGCTTGCAATGCCTTCTCTAGATGTGCGGCGTCACGGGGCGTGTAAAGATCCAGTCCAGGAACCATAGTTAATAGAGACATGTCCCACATGCCGTTATGGCTCGCGCCATCGTCACCAGTAATACCGGCACGGTCAAGGACGAATGTCACACCTGCACGATGCATGGCCGCATCCATCAGCACCTGGTCAAAAGCGCGATTCAAGAATGTCGAGTAAACAGCAACAACGGGATTTAGTCCCGCATGTGCCATCCCTGCTGCACTTGCGACGGCATGCTGCTCAGCGATACCAACATCAAATGTGCGGGTCGGGAATGCACTATTGAAGGCTTCAAGCCCAGTCGGCCCCAACATAGCCGCCGTAATTGCAACTACCGTGTGGTTGGCATGTCCGATGGACACCAAGGCGTCTGAGAATGCTGAAGTCCAAGACGGTCCAGCAATCTTTACAGGCTTGCCTGTGTCAGGATCAACAATTCCAACGGCGTGAAAACGGTCTGCTTCATCGAGCTCAGCCGGAGCATAACCACGACCTTTTTGCGTAATTGCATGAACAATAACTGGACCGCCAAAATCACGTGCGCGAGTCAATGCAAATTCAAGCTCTTGAATGTTGTGACCATCGACAGGACCGATGTACTTCATGCCTAAATCTTCGAAGAGCCCTTGGGGTGCAACAACATCTTTGATGCCCTTTTTCATACCGTGAAGAGCTTCATACATTGGGCGTCCCACGAGCGGTGTTTTGCTGAGAAGTTGTTTACCCCAGCCCAGAAATTCTTCATAGGCATTGTGCGTACGAAGTGCAGCTAGTTTCGTAGCGAGACCGCCGATAGTGGGTGAATATGAGCGCTCATTGTCATTAACGACTATGACGAGTGATCGGCTTTCAGCACTGGCAATGTTGTTGATAGCTTCCCAGGTCATTCCACCTGTGAGTGCCCCATCTCCAATCACCGCTACAACATGACGATCAGTCTCACCATGAAGTTCAAATGCCTTCGCGATTCCGTCTGCATAACTCAGAGCAGTTGATGCGTGCGAGTTCTCAATGACATCGTGGATACTTTCAGCGCGGCTTGGATAGCCCGATAAGCCACCGTCTTGACGAAGAGTCGGAAATTGAGCCGCACGTCCTGTGACGATCTTGTGTACATAGGTCTGGTGACCGGTGTCCCAAAGAATGGGATCCCTCGGTGAATCAAAGATGCGATGCACTGCGAGCGTGAGTTCCACAACGCCGAGATTGGGGCCCAGGTGGCCACCAGTCTTTGTGACATTGTCGACAAGGAAGGTGCGAATCTCTGCAGAAAGTTCATTGAGCTGCTCCATAGACATGGATCGCAAGTCATTTGGTGACTTGATTCGATCAATTAGGGACATGCCTGAAACTCCTCGATGTAATCTCCCAAGTGTACGTTGAAACACTCCTAGAGGCACTTGCTGTTGCTTGACTATTGGGTCAGCAAGCTGCGCAATACGTACTGCAGAATTCCACCGTGGAGGAAGTATTCAGCCTCACCAGGAGTATCAATACGTACAACTGCATCAAACTCGATGGCCAGTCCCGTGGTTGTTGTTGCAACCACCTTGACTGTGCTCGGAGTTCCACCATCGTTGAGTGCATCGATGCCAGTGATTGTGAAGGTTTCAGTGCCATCAAGTCCGAGTGAGTCGGCTGTGGCTCCAGCTGGATACTGCAATGGAAGCACGCCCATGCCGATCAAATTTGAACGGTGAATACGTTCATAAGATTCGGCAATGACAGCCTTGACGCCAAGGAGCGCTGTTCCCTTGGCGGCCCAGTCGCGAGATGAACCTGAACCGTATTCTTTGCCGGTCAGTATCACAAGCGGTGTGCCTGCTGTAGCAGCGGCAACAGAAGCGTCGTAAATGGTGGTTTGTGGGGCATCCGCGATTGTGAAATCGCGTGTGAAGCCACCCTCAACATTGTCTAGCAACTGGTTCCGAAGGCGGATGTTTGCGAAAGTGCCGCGAATCATCACTTCGTGATTTCCACGGCGTGATCCGTAAGAGTTGAAGTCGGCTTTGTCCACACCATGCTCAGCAAGGTAGCGACCTGCTGGGCTGTCTGCCTTAATTGAGCCAGCCGGAGAAATGTGATCGGTAGTTACCGAATCGCCTAGTTTCGCCAGAACTCGAGCTCCTGTGATGTTCTCAACGGGGGCCGGTGTTGCCGGCATGTTCTCGAAGTAAGGGGGACGTCGAACGTAGGTGCTGTCTTCAACCCAGTCAAACGTCGCACCTGTCGGAGTGTTTAGACCTTGCCAGCGACTGTCGCCAGCAAAGACATCCTGGTAGCGCGATGTGAACATGTCGGCATCGATCGCACCTTCAATTGCGCTTGCAATCTCGGTAGAGGTTGGCCAGATGTCGGCCAGGAATACATCGTTGCCATCCGAATCTTGTCCAAGGGCATCCTTGGTGATGTCGATGTCCATGTTGCCAGCAATGGCATACGCGACAACAAGTGGCGGCGAGGCAAGATAGTTCATCTTCACGTCGGGATTGATGCGACCTTCAAAGTTGCGATTGCCCGAAAGTACCGCAGTTGCAGCAAGATTCGAGCTGCTGATTCCAGCACTAATTTCTGGAGCAAGAGGACCTGAGTTGCCGATACACGTTGTGCAGCCATAACCCACGAGGTTGAAGCCCAACTTGTCCAAATACGGAGTGAGGCCGGCCTTGTTGTAGTAGTCGGTAACCACTTGTGAACCTGGCGCCAAAGTGGTCTTTACCCACGGTTTAACGGCAAGACCTTTCTCAACAGCCTTCTTCGCAAGCAAACCAGCCGCCATCATGACCGATGGGTTAGACGTATTTGTACATGAGGTGATGGCCGCGATGACGACTGCGCCATGTTCCAATGTGAATTCCTGTCCATCGACAGTGACCTCTGTCGAGGCGAGACGGTCTTCACTGTAGGTGAGGATGTCACGCTCGAAAGCAGGTGCAGCATCCGTAAGTTCAATGCGATCTTGAGGTCGTTTCGGACCAGCAATCGAGGGAACGACCGTTGAAAGATCAAGCTCGATGTATTCCGAATACACCGGCTCTTGTGCTGGGTCATGCCAGAGACCTTGGGCCTTGGTGTAGGCGCGAACCAAGTCAATCTGCGAATCAGGTCGTCCAGTTAGACGCAAATAGTTAAGTGTCTCTTCGTCAATCGGGAATACAGCTGCAGTTGAGCCATACTCAGGACTCATGTTGCCGATGGTTGCACGATTAGCCAGAGAAACCGCGGAGACACCTTCGCCATAAAACTCGACAAACTTGCCAACTACACCATGTGCACGAAGCATTGAGGTAATCGTCAGCACCAAATCTGTTGCGGTTGTTCCAGGTGCTGTCTGCCCGTGCAGCTTGAAACCAACCACGCGTGGGATGAGCATGGACACTGGCTGACCCAGCATTGCTGCTTCGGCTTCAATGCCACCAACACCCCAGCCCAGAACGCCGAGTCCGTTGACCATGGTGGTGTGTGAATCGGTGCCTACACAGGTGTCTGGGTATGCCTGGCCGTTGCGAACCATTACGACGCGCGCAAGGGCTTCAATGTTTACTTGATGAACAATACCCGTGCCTGGTGGAACGACCTTAAAGTCATCGAATGCGCCCTGACCCCAACGCAGGAACTGATACCGCTCGCCATTGCGCAGGTATTCCAATTCAACATTGCGCTGCTCAGCATCTGGGGTGCTCGAGAAATCGGCAATGACAGAGTGATCGATAACTAGTTCTGCTGGTGCAAGTGGATTGATGCGTTGGGCATCTCCGCCCAAGGCTGTGAACGCTTCGCGCATTGTGGCAAGGTCAACAATGCATGGAACACCCGTAAAGTCCTGCATAATCACGCGGGCTGGAGTGAACTGAATTTCATCTTGAGGAGCTGCGCTGGCATCCCAGTTTGCGAGAGCTTCGATCTGAGTTGAAGTGATGTTCGCACCATCTTCAGTGCGCAGAAGGTTTTCTAGAAGGACCTTGTGTGTAAACGGCAGTGACTGTGCTGACGGCAGAGCGCCCAAGGCAAAGTACTCAAAAGTCTCATCCCCGACGGTTAACGTCGATTTCGAATTGAATGAATTGAGACTGCTCATGACACTCCTACATAGCGTTTACAAGCCCAGTTTACTGCGTTGTGCCTGAACCCAAGCGCGAGGGATGTGTGCTGAAACGCTTAGCGGCCGGTGTCTCGTGTGAATAGCGCAATGCATTCAACGTGAGCAGTCATCGGGAATGCATCGAGACCTATCAGACTCTTCATCGACCATCCGACATCAGCAAGATATTTTGTATCCCGTCCAAGTGAGCTGGGATCGCAAGCAACATACACAATCGACCGCTTTGCCAGTCGGGCAACGTCGCCAATGGTCTTGAGCCCTGCGCCTGCTCTTGGCGGATCAAGGATGATCACATCAAACTGCTCGTCACAGATGGACATCCACTTTTCAACATCCGCGGTGATGAGCTCTAGTTGTGGAAGATCACTGCACGAGCGACGGGCATCGCGCACCGCGTCAATCGAGGACTCCACTGCTACAACATCACCGTCTGGACCGACATCTGCTGCAAGGCTCGCGGCAAACAAGCCAGAACCTGCGTACAGATCCAAGAAGCTCTCGCCTGGTTTCAGCTGCGCTAGTTTGCGAACAGTCGACACAAATACCTCTGGAGCATCCTTGTGCACTTGCCAGAACGAACTTGCGTGAATGCGCCACTTACGAGTGTCTACAACCTCATCGAGCCATGGTCCCCCGCGTTCATCAACGACAACGTGTTGCCCACGGGCAGATTGCGCAGTGGCAATATCGCCGTGTCCGATGTGTAGCGCCGACTGCGCCAAAGACACCGCACCTTCAACCGCTATGACGCATTCATCAATCTCGACAACTGAATGTGAACGTGGCATCTTCATTCCCACAGCAACGTCACCTAGACGCGCAAAACGGTTGCGCGTGCGCCAGTGAAGACCTGATTCAGATTCAGTCAGTGGCTGAACAATGAAGCGATCAAGTGGTTCGCCATTAACGTTTGTTACCCCACCTAAGTGTGCAAGTTGCTCGCGCACAACCTGAGACTTGAGCTCACGCTGGTAGGACAAATCGGCGTGCTGGAAATCACAACCACCGCATGTACCTGCATAGACACACGGTGCATCAATGCGGTGTTCACTCGACACCAAGATGTCAGTCGCATCTGCGCGGAGGTAACGCTTGTTAATTTCCGTCACTTCAGCGAGAACCGTTTCGCCAGGAAGTGCATGACGAACAAATACGGCCTGACCGTTGTGTCGGGCTATGCAAAAGCCGCCATTGGCCACATGGGTAACCTCGAGCTTGATTTCATCGCCTAGGGCGACGTGTTCTTGTGTCTCATCAGTCACTTGTTAATCAGTCCTGTGGTTCGTAAAAGGTCGCGGTTTCATTGCCAGCTACAGTGCCTTTGCGAACAGAACCTGCAGCTTCTTCTTCACGATCTTGACTGAGGCGCTCACTGGACTCGAGCTGCCACGGCACAGAAACAACCATGACTCCAGGAGTGAACAGCAAACGCGTTTTCAGGCGGAGAGCTGATTGGTTGTGCAACAACTGTTCCCACCAATGGCCAACAACGTATTCAGGGATGTAGATGGTCACCAAATCTCTTGGGCTCTTGCGATTGATACTGCGCACGTAGTCAAGAATCGGTCGAGTGACCTCACGGTAAGGAGAGTTCAGTACCGTGAGTGTCACAGGAATTCTGCGCTCACTCCATTCGCGGGTTAGTGCCTGTGTCTCATCCTGGTCTACGGCCACTGTCACTGCTTCAAGCACTGTTGGACGCGTTGCTCGGGCATATGACAAAGCTCTCAGAGTCGGTCGGTGAATCTTCGATACCAAAACAATCGCATGTACACGCGACGGCAACATGACTTCCTCGTCATAATCAGGCGTCAATTCTTGAGCGACCTTGTCGTAGTGCCGCTTGATGGCCTTCATAATGAGGAAGATAATCGGCATGGCAATGCAAACAATGTAGGCGCCATGCATGAACTTTGTTGCTAGAACAATGATCAACACACTGCCTGTCATGAAGAATCCCACGGTGTTGACCACTCGACTGCGCTTTGCCTTGCCCACTTCGTCAGAATTTTCCGTCTGGCGAATGAGCCGGGACCAGTGCTTCATCATGCCTAGTTGGCTGAGTGTGAAGGAGACAAAGACACCAACGATGTACAACTGGATGAGTCGAGTCACTTCTGCGTGGAAAACCCAGACTAGGAAGATTGCCAGAGCAGACAACATGGCAATTCCGTTGCTGTAGGCAAGACGGTCACCACGCTTATGCAGCTGTGCAGGAAGGTACTTATCACGAGAAAGAATTGAACCTAGAACAGGGAAACCATTGAATGCGGTGTTTCCAGCGAGAATCAAAATGAGAGCCGTGACAATCGACACGATAGTGGCACCCAATGGGAAGTTGCTGAACACGGCCTCAGCAACTTGAACGATGACCGTCTTTTGCTCCTGGCCGGCTGGCAGTCCAATGAGATTGGCGTCAAGTTCTGTGATGTGAACCTTTGTGACCAGAGCTAGAACGGTTACACCTAAGAACATTGTGATTGCGATAGCGCCCAGTAGCGCCAAAGTGCTGGCCGCATTTTTACTCTTGGGGACTTTAAAGGCTGGCACGCCGTTGCTAATTGCTTCGACTCCTGTAAGTGCCGTACATCCAGAAGAAAAGGCGCGAAGTGATAGAAACGCCAATGCAAGCCCAGAATATTGAGCTTGGGCGTGAATGGTCCAACCGCTACTTTCCGCAAGAAGGACATCACCCGAGGCAATCCGCACTCCGGCCCAGATGATCATAGTGATGATAGAAAACATGAATGCATAAGTCGGAATGGCAAATAGGCTGCCCGATTCCTTTACTCCGCGCAGATTCAAGATAGCGATCAGCAAAATCAAGCCAATAGCTAAGGGCACAGCATGTTGATGCAAACTCGGAACAGCAGAAGCCAAGTTGGCTACAGCCGAACTAATGGAAACCGCCACTGTGAGAACGTAATCCACGAGAAGTGCGCTCGCGACGACTAATCCAGCGTTGGCTCCAAGATTCTCGGTGGCTACTTCATAGTCTCCACCACCACTAGGGTAGGCGTGAACATTTTGTCGATATGACAACACGACAACAAACATCACCGCAGCAACCGCAAGGCCTGCCCAGATTGCACCCGTGTAGAGCGCTAGACCGCCAAGCGCAAGAACAAGAAGAATTTCCTCTGTCGCATACGCAACACTAGAGAGTGCGTCCGATGCGAACACTGGAAGCGCGATACGAATGGGTAGAAGTGTTTCGCCTAGGCGATCACTAGATAACGCCCGTCCGAAAATAATTCGCTTTGCAATGTTTGAAACGTTAGCCACGTCGCAACAGCCTACGCCTATCGACGTGCACGCGCTGCCACACAGCAGCCTTTGGGCAGTGTCAGTCGCAGTTGAGACGGGATGCGTGTAGTTTGGACTCGTGCATGTAGTCATAATGGGTTGTGGTCGAGTCGGTTCAATGTTGGCTTTGGGGCTGGAAGAGCTCGGTCATACAGTCGCAGTGATTGATCAAGATTCATCTGCTTTCCGGCGCCTTGGCGCTAACTTCGCAGGTCTGACGATCAAGGGTATGGGCTTCGATCGCGAGCACCTCAAAGCTGCAGGTATTGAGCGAGCTGGTGCATTTGCAGCCGTGTCATCCGGTGACAACTCAAACATTCTGGCGGCTCGCACGGTACGCGAAACGTTCGGTGTAGACAATGTTGTGGCTCGAATCTACGACCACCGCCGAGCCGAAGTTTTTCAGCGACTAGGTATTCCCACAGTTGCCACAGTCTCATGGACAGCGCAGCAAATGTTACGACGCTTGGTCCCTAGCGATGCTGCTGAAGAATGGTCTGATCCGTCTGGAACGTTGTCTCTCGCCGAAGTGCAGATTGCTGATTCTTGGATTGGAACTGTCTTCACAGCAATCGAGCATCACGCTGGAGTGCGCGTGGCCACCGTTACCCGATTGGGCTCCCCGCTCATTCCAACGCATGACACCGTGTATCAAGACGGTGATATTGTGCGTGTAATTTTGCCAGTAGCGCAGATTGCCCAAGTAACTGAGGCTTTTACGAAGGGACCTGTTGAATAATGCGTATTGCAATCGCCGGAGCTGGCAAAGTAGGTCGTTCAATGGCTGCTGAATTGGCCGCAGCCGGCTATGACATTCTTCTCATTGACCGGGACCCAAAGGTTAATGACCTCCGAATTGATGGTGTCGACACCATTCAGGCAGATGCGTGCGAAATCGATTCGCTCAGCAACCTGTCGCTAGGAGAATGCCAAGTGCTCGTGGCTGCCACAGGCGACGATAAAACCAATTTAGTCTGCTCTCTGCTTGCAAAAACCGAATTTGGAGTGCCACGCGTACTTGCGCGAGTTAATCATCCAAAAAATGAATGGATGTTCGATGAATCATGGGGTGTTGATACCGCTGTATCAACACCACGAATGCTTTCTGCACTGGTTGAAGAAGCAGTTACCGTTGGTGACCTTGTTCGCTTGATGTCCCTTCGCAAGGGAGCCGCTAATTTGGTTGAATTCACTCTGGCTTCTGACAGCGCCATCGTTGGAAAACGCGTCGGGGCTATTTCCTTCCCGCCGGATACTGCACTGGTCGCAATCTTGCGCGACGCCCGTGTGATTGCTCCAACTATGGATGATCCATTGGAAGGCGGCGATGAATTGCTCTTCATTGCAACGCCGGATCAGGAACCAGCTTTACAAGACGTTTTACGCGCTAACTGATTTTGCGTTTCGCAAAATGCGGCTAGAAATGTAGAGGCCAAGCAAATAGAGCGGCCAACTTAAGACAAGTTTTACGACTCCGAGGGCACCAACTGCGCCAGCGAGGTACAGAGGCAACATGATGACAACTCTGAGCCCGAAGACAAATACCCACAACAACGTCACAGTACTGTAGGTCCGATACTGAGCTGGGTCCTTAGTCCACGACATGTCTTGCCCTTTGAGCCCAGCCACCATAAATCCAAGAATTGGCCTTTTGAAGACGATGCTCAGCAGACACAAAACGAAGTAACCCAAGTTTGTCAGGATGCCGGGCAAGAAGAAGTTCTGCGCTTGACCGGATTTTGCAGTGATGTACGCCGAAACGGCTAAACCTGCTGCCCCGGAAAGAACTTGCTGTAGGGGTTTGCGTCTGATCAATCGCTCTGCGGCCAGGATGACTCCAGTTGCAATCGCAATCTTTAGGCTGAGCGTCAGATTGTGCCCACTAGTTAAGTAGGCGATGAGAAACGCAACCGATGGAGCGCCTGAGTCAAGCATCCCGCGCCATCCACCTAGTGCTTGCGAAATCAACGCCGAGTCATCGGCAATCTCAGCTGTCACTTCCTCGATGGCGTCCTGAATGTCCTCTACTTCATCATGTGGTTCAGTCACGGACTCAGTCCCCTACGGGTAGCAAGGAATACTTAGGGTTGTAGATCGCCGGTGTGCCTTGCTGATTGCGAGAAATCCGCCCCTCAGCAATTAATGCTCGACCTGCCGAGATGCCAGGGATGGAATGTCGACCTAACCATAAAAGTGTGATTGATCCTGAACCGTCCCACAGGTCAACTTCACACACCGGGACACTCGAATGCGGTCGAATGCGCACAGTGCGAATAGTGCCACGGACTTTCACTATCTGACCTACCTGGCACTGGGCTGCAGCTACAGCCCCCATTAAATCAACAGAGTCGCGTAAGAGCGCATCGTCTAGTTGCTCTTGGGTGAACAGCCATTTCCACCGTGGGGTTCCATCTTGTTTCACGCCTCAACCCTAACTTGTTTCGGTATCTGGCTGAGACGGGGGCGATGAGCCGGTTTGTTATGACTACTGTGTTGGCAAAATGAACTGCAGAGGTTCGCCAGGCGCCATAGCGTGCTCGCCTCGGATCACAACCACCCCAGCAAGGATCTCATCCATCAGGCGAATTGCTTCCAATCGAGTTGCAGCATCTCCACCGATAGTTGCCCGAAGAAACCATCGCGGTCCAGATATCCCGACAAACCTGACTGGCTGCACGAGTATGTCGCCAGCATCAGTCTGTGTAGGCATCACACAGTGGATTTCAGTTCCAAAGGCACCAAGCTCAACTTTGCTTTCAACATGTTGCTGTGCGAGTCCAGCGACTATTGCGTCTCGCACCGTTGGCCACGCATCCTCATGAGTTGCTGCAGCAAAGAGTTGAACTGAAGCAATTGATTGAGGCAAGACCAAAGAAATTGAAATGATTGTGTCACTTGCCGTGTCAACATCTACCTGAATCTCAAGATCAGGCCGCAAGGGAATCTGAAGACACCCTAGGTCAAGAAATTCTGCTTCAGTTTCCTCTTTAGTTTCCCCTGCACTGGGCATTGCTTCAGTCGGCATTGATGGTACCCGTTGAACCAAAACCGCCAATTGAACGAACAGAGTCAGGTAATTCATCTACAACAGTGAATCTTGGTTGCAAGACTTCTTGAATGACGAGCTGTGCAATGCGCGTACCAGCGGGCAGAATCACAGACTCATTTTTATCATGATTTATGAGGAGAACCATAATTTCACCTCGGTACCCAGCGTCAATCGTGCCAGGAGCATTGACCATACCAATTCCATGTTTCAGGGCAAGTCCAGACCGCGGGTGAACCAGCGCGACTAAATTGTCTGGTAGCGCAATGGCGATTCCGGTATGCACAAGGATGCGTTGGCCCGGTGCCAATGTGACTTCTTCAACCGATGTTAAGTCTGCACCTGCATCGTTGTGGTGTGCATACGCTGGAATACAGGCATCGGGATGCATGAGGGTAAGTTTGACCTCAGGAGACTGCATAACAAGGTCCTACCTAATCTCTGTATTGCCCATTACTGGTCAATTCTAGTGGATGCGCACGTGTGAGTCGCTGAGTATGAAGATTGGTTGAGCATTGTGAGTTCTGAGATTGTGTACCGTGAACGCCTCTGGCCAAGCCCTGCCGTGCCGGGATTTTTGATGTTTATGGGTGCTTCGCTAGCTATCGCATATCAACACGCCTACCATGGAGCCGTTGGCGCTTTGACACTATTGGTGTCGTTTATTTTGACGGTCATCTTGACTCTCGCAATGGCACCAGTTATTGAGGTGACCCCCACGGAGTTGCGCTTGGGTAAAGCTCGTATTTCTCGTTCATTACTGGGAAGTGTTGCGGCCCTGGACGCGGCTCAGACAAAGCATGCGCTCGGCAAAGGAGCTCATGGGGATGCATTAATCGTGACACGCGCAGGTGCCAAGGGCTCAGTAGTTGTTGAAATTCGGGATGAGGATGATCCACATCCCTATTGGCAGTTTTCGTCGAAGAATTCAGAACGAGTGCTCAAGGCACTTGAATCCCAGACTCATCGAGAGCACTAGGCGCAGTCGGCACAGACTGGCTTGCCATCAACTTCTTTAGCCATCAGGCTGCGGTGATTAACCAAGAAACAACGAGAGCACGTGAACTCATCGGCCTTCTTCGGGATGACCATGACCGTGATTGATTCATCTGATAGATCTGCACCAGGAAGTTCCAGCGTCTCAGCGAGGTCCGCTTCATCGACATCTACACTCTTTGAAGATTTCGATGCATGTTGTGCTTTGAGGTCCTCAAGACTCTCTTCATTCAACTCTTCGTCCGTCTTACGCGGAGCATCGTAGTCAGTCGCCATTGTGTTGTTTCACTTCTCCTGATAATTGTTCTTGTCTTTACGTCCTTGGAACGCAAGGTGAGGTTACCTCATGCTCGCGCCTTGTCGTGACACCACCCCTGCGCTAATCAATTCTGCGCAGAAGTTTTGGATAAAGTTTCGCATTTTCTGTATAAGTTGCAACTGAATAATCCAACACGCTTTGATCAGCTGCATCTAGTTTTATACGCGCGGGAACACCAACCGCAAGAGCGCCGTGAGGAATGACAGTTCCATGGGTCACTACGGCTCCTGCTGCTACGAGTGCACCTGTGTGAACGATCGCGGAGTGATGAACTAGTGCGCCAGAACCCACAAGTGCGCCGTCATGGATATAGCAGCCTTCTAGATGCGCATTGTGCCCCACGGTGCAGTCAGAGCCGATTAGTGTGGGCAAGTCATTCGTGACATGTATGACTGCTCCATCCTGTATCGAAGTTCGGTCGCCTATGACGATCCGATTTGAGTCGCCACGTAGCACGGCACATGGCCAGACGGATGAGAACTGTCCGATGGTGACATCACCGATAATCACCGCATCTGGGTGGATGAAAGCATCAGGATGGATGCTGGGCGTGAGTTCACCTAAAGCATAGATAGCCATCAGCGTGACTCCCCTTCCGCCAATTCAAGTATGCGCAAAAGGTCTCCAAAAATACTCGGCGCCGTTGCAAGGAGCATTGCATCTGATTCTGCATTTCCAAACAGTCCGGACACGCGCCCGCCTGCTTCACGAACCATCAAGGCACCGGCGGCATGATCCCACGGATTGACGCCTTCTTCATAAAAACCATCGAGCTCTCCTGACGCAACAAGACACAAGTCAACCGCGCAAGAGCCGAGTCGACGGATGTCACGAACTGACGGGAGGACATGGGTGAGCATCTGACTCTGTTTAGCGCGGCGAGAAGCCGCATATCCAAAACCAGTTCCCATGAGAGCCATGCCAAGATCTTCACATCTAGAGACCGTCAATTGTTCCCAGGAATTTTCTACAAACTTCCAAGCACCCGATCCAGCCGAGGCAACATAAAGTGCGTTTAGTGCAGGTGCGTAAACCACTCCAAGAATGGCGTCACCAGTTAAGTCGTCTTTCAGTCCGATGGAGACCGCCCAGAATGGAATTTCGTAGAGATAGTTGACTGTGCCATCAAGTGGATCGATGATCCACGTTCGGCCCGATGTGGAAGTCACTTGTGTTCCTTCCTCTCCCAAAATTCCGTCGCTGGAGTGTGCCGATCGGATGTGCTCGACAATGTAGCGCTCACTTTGCTCATCCATGTGAGTCACGACATCTGTTGAGCTCGACTTGGTGCTTATTTTCAAAGCATCAGGGCGGTCCAGAAGAATCTGACCCGCACTCACAGCTAGATCAATTGCAAACTGTAAGTCTGGTTGGTCGAGATGAGGAGCTTTAGGCATGACTCATTGTCTCGCGGTGACGACTGGGTTCTTGATCAGGCTCGCGAAAGAATCGCGACACACCCACTAATACCAGCAAAATCAGGTGCGCTAGGGGAAACTTAACCTGTACGAAACTGCGAAAGGTATCCAGTGACCGAACTCATATTTGTTGGCCGTTCTCCAGAGGGTGAAAACCTCGTCTTCATGGATGAAGAAGGTCATGAATATCACGTGGCGGTTGATGAGCACATCAGTCGCTCAATCGCTGCGCCTATTCGTCAAGAGCGGGCCTCAAGTGATTCGCTGGGAGTAACGCCGAGGGATATCCAAACACGAATCCGCCGAGGCGAGGCTGTTGCGGACATCGCAGCCGATGCCGGTGTTGATGAAGATCGCATCCTTCGCTACGCAGGTCCTGTTCTGGCCGAACGATCTCACTTAGCTGGCCGAGCGTGTGCCACTCTGGTCAAGCGACCACAGGGTGACGACACTTTAAGAAACTTAGTTGTCACCAAGCTTGAGGCACATGACATTGACTGTGCTGAACTTGAGTGGGATGCCTGGCGTCGCGAAGATGCACGTTGGAATGTCACAGTAGCTTGGCCTGTTGGATCGGGAGCTGGCTACGCAACTTGGTTGTACGATCCTGCGAGCCAGACCATCATTGCATTCGATGACGAGGCGCGTTGGCTCTTCGAGGATTCAGCACAGGCAAGCAAGATTGAAGCAGCACGACCACGCCTAGTCGGTTTACCCATTCCGTCTGATGATTCGCTGACCGATGATCCGCTCGAACCACCAGCATGGGCAGGACCTGGGCATCCAACAATGCCGGTCCCACTGCCCAGTTCATCGACTAATGACGATTCGCCATCCTGGGATGACATCCTGTTTGGCCACAGACCAACAGATAGTTAACGCAAGAGTCCATTCCCCACCTCATGTCAGGCCACCTCGCACACAATGACTAAGTCCACCGACCAACGGATCATCGACATCGACGTTGCTGCAGAGATGCAGGGTTCGTTCCTTGAATATGCCTACTCAGTGATTTATTCGCGTGCACTGCCTGATGCTCGTGATGGTCTAAAGCCGGTCCAACGTCGTATTTTGCACACCATGTCACAGATGGGACTTCGCTCTGACAAGGGTCACGTTAAAAGTGCTCGCGTCGTCGGTGAAGTGATGGGCAAGTTGCACCCGCACGGTGATAGTGCCATTTACGACGCACTTGTGCGGATGGCGCAATCCTGGTCGTTGCGGTTGCCGTTCATAGATGGACACGGCAACTTCGGCTCGATGGATGAAGGGCCTGCGGCATACCGCTACACCGAGGCACGACTTGCTGCTTCTGCAGGTGCAATGGTCAATTCCCTGGATGAAGATGTTGTTGATTTCTCACCAAACTATGACGGTCGCGAATTAGAACCAACTGTTCTTCCCTCCGCCATTCCGAATCTGCTGGTGAATGGCGCATCAGGAATTGCCGTCGGTATGGCTACCAACATGCCTCCTCATAATTTGCGTGAAGTTGTCGCGGCAGCTCAACATTTGTTGAAACATCCCAAGGCCAACTTGGATGAGTTGATGGAGTTCGTTCCCGGTCCAGATTTGCCTACTGGTGGGCTCATCTATGGTCTTGATGGTATTCGCGATGCCTATTCGACAGGTCGTGGTAGTTTCAAGATGCGTGCTCGCATTGACATTGAACAGGTATCCCCTCGCCGGCAGGGTCTTGTGGTCCGTGAGCTTCCCTATCAAGTTGGACCAGAGCGTGTTATCGAACGTATCAAGGACTTGGTAACGTCAAAGAAATTACAGGGCATAGCGGATGTCACTGACCTCACTGACTATGACTCAGGTTTAGAACTTGTCATCGAGATCAAGAGTGGTTTCAATGCACAGGCAGTTCTGGAGCAGCTCTACAAACTCACGCCTCTGGAAGAGTCTTTTCATGTGAACAATGTGGCGCTTGTCGATGGACAGCCACAGACACTTGGGCTCAAATCACTTCTAGAAGTGTTCTTGCTACATCGTTTCGAAGTAGTTCGACGCCGATGTGAATTCCGCCTTAAGAAAGCCACTGATCGACTTCATCTGGTCCTAGGTCTGCTTGTCGCCATTCTGGACATTGATGAGGTAATCGCACTCATTCGTGCAAGTGATGACACCGCGAGCGCGCGAGAGCGCCTCATTCAGATTTTCGATTTGAGTGAGATTCAAGCCAACTACATCCTAGAAATGCCGTTGCGTCGGCTCACCAAGTTTTCGAAGCTTGAACTCGAAAATGAACAAGCAGAGCTGCAGGCAATCATCGATGACCTCACTGCAATCCTTGAAAGTGATAAACGGCTCCGTCAGGTTGTGGGTGCTGAGTTGCTCGAGACTGCAAAACTCTTCGGTGATGACCGCAGAACTGTCCTGCTTTCCGATGCTGGGCCACTAGCAACCGGAATCCCAATTGACCTAGAGATTGCTGACGAGCCATGTCATGTCTTGATGTCAGCCAGCGGACTCATTGCCCGAACGCTTAGCGCAGATTCTTTAGTTCCAGGTGCTAAACGTGTGAGTCATGATTCCATACGAAGTCACGTAACTACCAGTGCACGATCTGACATAGGCATAGTCACCTCACTCGGAAGAGTTTTACGAGTGCAGGTCATCGGACTTCCGACTCTTGCAACAACCGCTTCAGTTTCTGTGGCTGGTGGGAGTGCACTCAAGGAATTCATCACGTTGCAAAAGGGCGAAAATGCTCTGGCACTAATCAACTTAGATGCCACCGAATCAACCGTTGTTCTCGTCACTTTGAATGGTGCCGTAAAGCGAGTTGTGCACGATGTTCCCACTACTGCAAATGAGTGGAACATTGTTCGCCTTGAGGATGGCGACTTAGTTGTCTCTGCCACACAAACTCCAGACTTAGCTGGGCAGATTGTCATTGTGACTGATGATGCGCAACTCCTTCGTTTCGATGCAAGTAGCGTTCGAGCCACTGGACGAGCTGCTGGATGTATGGCAGGCATCAAGTTGAGCCCAAAGGCAACAGTGATTTTTGGCACCGTGCTCGTCCCCAAGGAAGGCCTGTTAGTCGCAACTTTTGCAGGTGATAGGGGCACATTGCCAGGTACCGCACCTCGCAGTGTCAAACTGACAGCACTCGAGGAATTCCCTGCAAAGGGGCGCGGAACGGGTGGAGTGAGGTGTCACAAATTCCTGTCGGGAGAGAACGTTCTGTCCCTCGCCGGCGCGGGATTCGCCCCACTGTATGCATGTGGAGCCAACGGGTCACCAATCGAGCTAGATACTCCTCTGGCAAAGCGGGACGCGTCCGGCTCCACTCTTTCAAAGCCGGTAGCTCACATCTATGCAGTCCCGACTACCTAGGCAATAGAAATGAAACTAATCACACCCCGAAAGCGAACTCTCGTCACCGCGCTAGCGACATTGTCGCTCGCCTTCTCTTTTGTTAGAGCATCTGCATTCGTCCCAGCCCTGACAATTGCGCCGATTCCTACCAATCTTTATGGTGGGCAGAGTTTGGTCCTCCAAGGTAACGCAAGCCCGATGTGTAAGGACCATCCGGTGAATGTGTCTCGCAAGCAGGGCAAGTCATGGCATGATCTCGGTCTCGCAACCATCGACGCAAACCGTGCATGGCGACTAAAAACTCGCGTTCCAAACATCGCCACATCTATTGTTTTCAAGGCAACCTGTGGCGCTCAGTACTCAGCCTCTGTGGTTCGCAAGGTGAATCGAACCTCACCACTAACGTACAGCGGGCCCGGACAACGCATTTTGGGCCTGGACATATCACGTTGGCAACACATTTCTGGTCGAAAAATAGACTTCCAAAGAATGTCCGATGCCGGTGTCTCGTTTGTAATTATGAAAGCGAGTGACGGCTACGGTCCAGAAGACGACATCGCCAAAAAGTTTGTTCTCGGTGACGCCCAACAAGCTAAGGCAGCCGGAATGATCGTCGGCTACTATCACATGATCTCAATACCAACCGGTAACTCAACTCCCGTACTCATTGCGAGCGCCAATCGACAGGCCACATTGGTGAGTACACGCTTGACCGAATTGGGCGGTTATGACGTTCGTACACTACCGATTGCTGTAGATGTTGAAGGTATCAACAGCAGCATCAATCAGTCGTCTTTAGAACTGTGGACCAAGACTTTCGTCACGAGTCTGACAACTCTCACTGGGCGCACGCCAATGCTCTATTCATATCGAAGTCTGCTCGCCAGTAGGTACTCCAAATCACAGTCCAATACAGATTTTCTCCGAACCATGCATCTATGGTTGGCGCAGCCAGGAAATCCTGCCGATCCGAATGTACGCGTCGGAGAGTTTCGTCCGAATGATGGTTCCTGTTTCCACACTGCCTGGGCCACACCGCGGTGCAACACCGTATGGACACTCTGGCAATACACGTCCCGAGGCAACCGTGATACCTATGGAATCCCTTGGATGCCTGTGAATGGGAAGAGTTGCCCGTCACAGGCAAAGTACTGCTTCCCCGGTTCAGGTACTGGACCGCTACATCTGGACATGGATGTATTTAATGGCACGATTTCCGATTTTGAGCAGTTGGCTGCGGGAACTTGGGCACGCAAACCAGCTGACTACATTGACCCGATTCCCAGCCCAAGTGTCAGCGCATCCTTGACCCCATCACCGAGCCCCAGCTCGACCCCCTAAATGTTCTGCGAATAGGCCACTGGACAACTACGGTTGGAGAGTGAGTTCTTATGACATTGCTATCGTTGGTGCCGGTCCAAGTGGTCTCTATGCCGCTTACTACGCAGGTTTTCGAGGATTTTCAACCGTAGTTGTTGACACTCTGTCCGAGCCCGGTGGCCAAATTTCAGCAATGTACCCCGAGAAAGAAATTTTTGACATTGCTGGTTTTCCTCATGTGAAAGGAAAGGACCTGATTCATGGACTGCTCCAGCAGGCGAATCAGTTCTCCCCGACTTATCGTCTCGGAGAGCAGGCGCAACATTTAATTGTGAGTGAGAGCGATGGCGTCACACTTGGCCTCGCCTCGGGTGATTCACTAGATGTCAAGGCACTCATCATCACCGGAGGCATAGGCTCTTTCAACCCGCGTGAACTGCCTGTGGGACAGCAGTGGGTTGGTCGAGGAATTGTCCATTTCGTTCCTAGCCTTGAAGTGCATCGAGACAAAGATGTGGTCATTGTGGGCGGTGGTGATTCTGCTTTCGATTGGGCTGCGTCGTTGTACGGCATTGCTAAATCGATCACCATTGTTCACAGGCGGGATACCTTTCGAGCACATGCCGCAACAGTGGACAAAGTCAAGAAGCTTGAGATTCGTCTCATTACAAATGCTGAGGTAGCAGAGGTCAGTGGAACCGACTGGGTTGAAAGCGTGACTGTTATTGATAAGCAGACTCAGGAGGCCATCGTTCTCCCGGCTCAAACGGTCGTAGCTGCTTTGGGGTTCATAGCCAACATAGGGCCGCTCGCCGAATGGGGTCTGGAGCTTGAGAAACGACGTATTTGTGTGGATACTGCAATGCGCACGAATTTGCCTCGGGTCTACGCTGCTGGAGACATAGCGGTCTACGAGGGCAAGGTCCCTCTCATCAGCGTTGGCTTTGGTGAGGCAGCTACCGCTGTGAATAACGCAACGCCATGGATAGACATTCATCAGGGTGTGTTTCCAGGACACTCAAGTGGTAGTGCAGAATAAGGACATGAACATGGCACAAGAATTCCCACTAGATGCGTTCTCCGACATTTTAGAAGCCAATCGTGGCTACGCGCAGTCCTTCGATGATCAGCACCTCACTGGTCATGCAGCAAAGGGTCTCGCAATCATCACGTGTATGGATTCGCGAATCAGCCCACTGGACATCATGGGTCTAAATCCAGGAGACGTGAAGATTCTACGTAATGCTGGTGCTCGCGTCACTGAGGATGTGCTTCGCACGTTAGTTCTAGCGACATTTCTTCTTGGAGTGAATCGGATTTTGGTGATGCCCCATACTGATTGCCGCATGGCATCTGCCACTGAACAAGAGATTCACGAGGCTATTCTGAATGATTACGACGTGGACACACGGAGCGTTGAGTTTCGTACCGTGCGAGACCAGGTCAGCGCTCTAGATACAGATGTGACCCGCATCCGCACCTATCCCCTGCTGGCACCGGATGTGACAGTAGCCGGAGCGGTATTTGATGTACGCACTGGAGTGCTCAACCCACAAAATATCTAGGCGTCTATTCGCGTACGATCAAGTTCAGCGGCGCCGTCAATGATAAATTCTTTACGCGGCGCCACATCGTTACCCATAAGCAAATTGAACACATTATCCGCCGATGAAGCATCGGTTACAGTAATTCGTCGTAGTGAACGCTTTTGTGGGTCCATAGTTGTTTCTCGCAGTTGAATAGCGTCCATTTCACCAAGACCCTTGTAGCGCTGAATTGGCTCTTTCCATCTGCGACCCTGCCTCTCAAGATCGGCGAGGGTCTGTCGCATTTGAGCATCGCTGTATGTGTAAACGACTTCGCCCGGCCGCTTACCGGATCCGATCACATCAATACGGTGTAACGGAGGTACCGCAGCGTAGACATGGCCGTTTTCAAGCAAAGGTCCAAGATAGCGATGGAACAAGGTGAGTAACAGAGTTCGAATGTGAGCTCCGTCGACATCGGCATCTGCCAAAATAATGATTTTGTTGTAACGAATGGCACTTAGATCAAATGACCGACCCGACCCCGCGCCAATCACCTGGATGATCGATGCGCATTCAGAATTCTTGAGCATGTCAGCCAATGAGGCCTTCTGGACATTTAAAATCTTTCCGCGAATCGGTAGTAATGCCTGAAACTCACTGTTCCGAGCAGTCTTGGCTGTGCCTAGGGCACTGTCTCCTTCGACAATGAACAATTCAGTCAACTCTGTGTCTTCACTCCGGCAATCCTTGAGTTTTGCAGGTAACGAGGATGATTCAAGGGCTGTTTTGCGGCGTTGAGTATCTCTGTGCTGGCGCGCTGCCAATCTTGCACGTGAGGCATTAGCAATTTTCTCTAGGACGACCCTGGTGGCTGGCTTGGCCCCTCGCGGCGGATTGGTAAACCAGTTGGATAATTCTTTGGTCAATACCGCATTGACAATCTTCGTGGCGGCTGGTGTACCGAGAATCTCTTTTGTCTGTCCTTCAAACTGTGGCTCTGCAACTCGAACAGTCACAACGGCTGTGAGTCCCTCTTGAACGTCTTCCTTGGACACCGCTTCTTCGCCAGACTTAAGAAGTCGATTCAGTTTTAGTTGATCGTTAACAACTTTGACAATTGCTCGATCAAATCCAGAGACGTGCGTGCCACCTTTGGGAGTGGAAATGATATTCACGTATGACGCAATCTTCGAGTCATAGCCCGCATCCCATACAAGTGCGATGTCCACATACATGTCACGTTGAACTTCAGCAGGATGCATGTGCCCCTGATCATCAAGAACTGGAACAGTCTCAGCAAAGGAGCCAGAGCCAGTCAGTCGAATCACTGGACTGACTGCATCACCAGGACTCAAGAATTCACAAAACTCAGAGATGCCACCCGCATGAAGAAACTCAACTGTCTCCAGGTTTTCGTTACGTTGATCTGTTACGACAATGGCTAGGCCGGGCACTAGATACGAGGTTTGCCGAGCACGGGCATAAATCTCTTCAATCTTGAATGTGGCATCTGTTGTAAAAATTTGGCGGTCTGCCCAGAATGTAATTCGCGTGCCTGTAGCTGTTTTCTTGGTTGGCTTACCAAGTTTCTTTAATCCACTCTGTTTCTTGAAAACATCTTCTGGCGCCTTACCATCAAAAGCTCCAGGCACTCCTCGTTTGAATGACATCCCGTGAGTGATACCCCCGCGATCAACTTCAACATCTAGGCGGCTAGACAACGCATTGACCACACTTGCACCAACACCATGTAGCCCACCAGAAGCGGTGTAGGAACCCCCACCAAACTTTCCACCGGCATGCAATTTAGTCATGACTACCTCGACACCAGATAACTTTGTCTTGGGTTCGACGTCAACGGGAATTCCTCGACCGTTATCACTCACACTCGCACAGGAGTCGCTCAGCAGAATCACTTCAATCCGAGAGGCGTGACCTGCAAGAGCCTCATCTACTGAGTTGTCGATGATTTCCCAAAGACAATGCATAAGGCCACGAGAGTCCGTTGAGCCAATGTACATACCGGGACGTTTGCGAACCGCATCTAATCCCTCCAAAACGGATAGGTCAGATGCGTTGTACTGGTCAGATTTGGTGCCACTACGCGGTGAGGATGCTTTGCTTGCCATAACCTTTTAAGCATAGGTATCACAACTTGGGATACTTCGTTCCCACGCCGTATCCACCAGTGCATGTGGCATTTCTACGCCGAGAGTGAACTTGGTTTAAGTCAGCGCATCTCTGGGCAGAGTGTCTGCAAGAATTACAGAAGATGGGCTAGCAATAGTTCCAGAGGAGAGCAGGTGCATCATGTCTACTACTACTACACACACCCCACTAACAGTCTCTGATCGTTGTGACCGTTGTGGAGCTCAAGCTTTCATGCGTGTCCACCTAGACAGTGGCAGTGCGCTTCAATTCTGTGCACATCACTTTCGCGAACATGAAGTTCGTCTACGTGCTGTCGCTGTTGATGTTCAGGATGAGCGCGCCTCGCTCGAGTAATTCAATTACTGGAGACGAGTGATCACTTGTGGTCAAAAGACGAAACCTCTAGGTGGCTTTGCAGTTCCTGCGTTGGTCTAGATTTATGTCTTCTTAATCCACTTCCCATTGATGAAGTCCACTCGGCCTCCATCAAGCGGCACGAGTTCCACCCAGACATTTCCCGGGAACAATGTGACAATCTTTCCTTGCAAGTTCTTGAGTGTCATGCGGCTATGAACTTCTGGCTTGGACCACGTGATGGGCATCCTCAGACCGCGAGTTAATACGTAGCCAGAACCCGAACCCTCCAGAAGTGTGCGTGGCACAAAGTTGCCTGCTGGATCTCGATAGCCCGCGTCTGTTGTTCGCGTGCGAATGATGACTACACTCTTGGCGGAGAGTCGCGCCCCAGACTTAGCAAAGGATGGTGTAGCGAATTCGCTCCGAACCCAGCTCGCTGTTTTGCGTGACCATGACCATTGTGGTTGTTCTGAGGTACTGAACTTCAGCTTGACGGCAGAAGTCAACTTGGGCAAACCCTTAGGGGGCGCGGATTCGGTGGCCGATGCACTGGGTGCGGTTCCGCCAGAGTTGGCCGGACCTGGTGCAGGCGTTTCCATGATTGAGCCAGGACCTTGTCTGGTAAAGAATCCGGCCGTCGGTGTGGTGGTCTGGCGGCTCTGTGTCAGTAACGTCTGAGGATAAAGGAACAAATTGTGGGGTGCGTAATGGTAATTGGTGCGGTGCATTCCAGGCGCACCTTCGGTCAAGATGTAGACGCCCTTGCCAACATTGCCTCTGATGTAACCGATGGTCGGTCTAGCGCCACCAGAAAAGACAAAAAAATCAGCCATCGGTGAAGCAATACTGGCATCAACGTGACGGACGCTACGAACAGGTCCTAACTCCGTTGGGAGACGTGATTGGAAGACCGATGCAAACCGTGTGATTCCGCCTTCAACCAATTCTTCGAAGACCATGTCTGCTACGTCGAGGCCAGACTGTGGGCGGACGCTGGCATCATTCTCTACCTTTACTACAAGGACAGGCTTTGATGCAGACGCTTGCTTGGATTGGACACCAGTCAACGGCCAAGTTGGTGTGGGTTTCGGAGTCGGACTGTAACTAATCGATGGCGACTCGCTAGGGACAGCTGCTTGATCAGATTTACTACACCCAGTCACGACGAGTGCAACTGCGCACATCACGACAACATTTCTTCCAAGTGATTTCATTCCAGCACCGTATTCATTGGTATTCCTATCTCTACCCTGCCTTAGAGGCTCTCGCCAGATTGCCTCCGACACGCAAAATGGGCACCCGCAGTTTGCAAGTGCCCATTTTGCTTCAATCTCTAATCTAAGTAGTCGCGCAGTACCTGTGATCGCGAAGGATGACGCAACTTAGACATCGTTTTACTTTCAATTTGGCGAATACGTTCACGAGTGACACCGTAAACCTTGCCAATGTCGTCTAATGTCTTCGGCTGACCATCGGTGAGACCAAAGCGCATCTTCACTACGCCAGCTTCTCGGTCTGACAAGGTGTCCAACACGGAATCCAACTGTTCTTGCAGCAGAGTGAAGGACACTGCATCCGCTGGAACAATTGCTTCTGAGTCCTCAATAAGGTCGCCGAACTCACTATCGCCCTCTTCACCCAGTGGCGTGTGCAGTGAAATAGGCTCACGACCATACTTCTGGACTTCAACAACTTTCTCAGGCGTCATGTCGAGTTCGCGAGCCAACTCTTCTGGTGTCGGTTCACGACCCAAATCTTGTAGCATCTGACGTTGAACGCGGGCCAATTTGTTGATGACTTCGACCATGTGTACCGGAATACGAATCGTGCGAGCCTGGTCAGCCATGGCACGTGTAATTGCCTGACGAATCCACCATGTCGCATACGTGGAGAACTTGTAACCCTTGGTGTAGTCAAACTTCTCTACCGCACGAATCAGACCGAGATTTCCTTCCTGGATCAAATCCAGAAACAGCATTCCTCGACCGGTGTAGCGCTTTGCTAGAGAGACAACTAGTCGAAGATTGGCCTCAAGTAGATGATTCTTTGCTCGCTGTCCACGAGCAATGATTTCTTCATAATCACCCTGACGTCGATCCTTAAATGGACCCTTCTTCTCCATGAGTTCTTCTGCAAAAAGACCAGCCTCAATGTCCTTTGCAAGCTCCACCTCGAGTTCAGCTGTGAGCAGTGCAACCTTACCGATTTGCTTGAGGTAATCCTTGACAGGATCGGCTGTTGCACCGGCGGTGAATACCTGCTGAAGTGGTTCGTCAGTGTCGTCAACGTCAGAGATGACCAACGCATTGGAGTCGATAGCAGTCTCTTTGACTACTTCGGACAAATCATCCGCGAGTTCAGTCTCAAGCTCGACCTCGAGGGCAGCTGCTACAGACAGATCTACTTCGTCCACAACGGCTACATCTACAACCTCGATGACATCCTCAAGTACAACTTCAAGATCTTCAATATCGAGCTCTTCAATTATGACAGCTTCTACTGCAGACTCAATGGACTTGTCTGACCCTTTGCTGATTGGGGTTACACTCGCCGCTTTCTTGCCCGCAGCCGCTTTTTTGGCGGGTGTGGTTTTCACGGGAGCAGCCTTTTTAGCAGGAGCGGCTTTCTTCGCTGGCGCTGCCTTCTTGGCTGGTGCGGCTTTCAAGGGAGCGGCCTTCTTTGGTGGCGCAGACTTAACGGGAGCAGCCTTCTTCGCTGGCGCTGCTTTCAAGGGAGCGGCCTTCTTTGGTGGCGCAGACTTAACGGGAGCAGCCTTCTTCGCTGGGGCCGCCTTAACAGGTGCTGTCTTGGCTGGGGCGGCTTTCTTAGCTGGCGCTGCCTTTGCTGGAGCAGTTTTCTTCGCTGGAGCAGGAGTCGATTTGTTGGCCACGAATGTCTCTTTCTGTACTTCTTGCAATAACAAGGGCCCGTGTCAAGCCAAAAGACTCGAACGGGCAACACCAAAGATGCTTCCCCATTGTACCTCGTTGAGCCTGACATCACGAACCGGGACAAAATCGGTCGCCCAGAATCAGCAGAAGTTAGGAATTTCCAGCACGAATCAGAACAGTTCTTGCGTTCGCAACGTGAATCAAGAAAGACGCGTCTTGGTTAATCGTTGCGTCATTGAGTTGGTAACTCCCCACCCCTTCAATGGCGTAAGTGGCAGACCACCTTGTGTGAACGGACACAAGATATTGATCAGCAATTCGGTAGCGATGGCTTACTCGAGAGTGCACACCTACTGAGCCAGGATTCGATGTCCATTCATGCGTTGTGTCTCCCCAGTCCCACTGCCAGACTGGCTTTGCTGTGACTCTAATGCTGAAGCCAAGAACATTCATTGGAGCAGGTCGGAATACGGTGGGCTGCCCAGACCACACCATGACGGGCAACCCTACGAGTGACGGACCATGGGGGGCAAAATCCGGTTGAAGCACTGGCACCTTGCGAATTGCACTTTCACGAAGTTGATAAGAAAGAAGTTCTCTCGTCGCGGGACGTGTCGAACTCCAACATACAGATCCAATAGTGTCCAACGATTTATGAACATGGCCGAACTTCACTCGGTAGCGAACCAATCCTGGCGCGCAGGTCGTTACGGCATGCGCACAAGCAACGCTCGCATCCTGCGCACAGTACAAGGTGTACTTCCAGATGCAATCTAAACAGTCGGCAACACCTCGGCGCACAACAGATGGACCACTGAAGGACTGAGGTAGCAACAGGCCACCTGTCCCGGTGTATGCATCCAACTTGTCGTTGGCATCGATGGTCGTATCCGATTTCACAAAGCTAGACGTGGTTATGGATGCCGCACTAACAGGCTGGTCAGTTAGGCAAATAGCGGTCACAAAAAATAGTGCAAGTGACATAGTGAAATTGCGACTCATTCATGGAGCATATGTCCAGACCTTGATGATGAGCCACAGGGTGCAGGAGCCTGTGGATTACTTTCGTGCTAAGTCCAGCGTGGTCTGAACCAACGCGCCAACTTGCTCGGATTCAATCAGGAAACCATCATGCCCAAAAAGTGAATCAATGACTTTCAATGACTGTGCGCCGGGTATGAATTGAGCTAACTCAGCCTGTTGATGAAGCGGGTACAGACGATCTGAATCGATGCCGCCAACTACTACAGGCACAGTGATGTTTCCAAGAACGTCCTGCAAACTACCCCGACCTCGGGAAACATCGTGCGTATTCATGGCATCGGAGAGACTGACGTAACTACCAGCATCAAAACGTGCAACGAGTTTGTTGCCGTGATGGTCAAGGTAACTCTGGACGGCAAATCTTCCGGCATTTAGATCACGCCCAGGAATTGATCGCCCGTAGGGATTTTCATCGCCTTGCGCATCAAGTCCGAATCGTTCGTCAAATTCCTCTTGTGTTCGGTAGGTCAGTTGCGCAATTTGCCGGGCAATTGCAAGACCCCGCTTAGGTCCGCGCCCAACTCCTAATGCGTAGTAATCGCCGTTGTTCCACTGAGCGTCGTTCGTTATGGCTGCAATCTGTACGGTTTGAGTTCCTACCTGATCAGCGCTGGCTCGAGCCGATGTTGCTAGCAATAAGGCAGCACCAACCCGCCCGGGGTGCATGACTAACCATTCCAAAGTGCGCATGCCACCCATTGATCCGCCCAACATGGCGGCGAATTTTGTGATACCCAGGCCATCAGCAAGCATTACCTCCAGTGACACTTGATCTCGCACTGAGATGCGGGGCCAGCGGCTCCCCCATGCAAAACCATCAGCAGGATTGGGCGATGACGGGCCGGTCGTCCCTTGACAACCGCCTAATACATTTGCACAAATGACAAACCATTCATCGGTGTCCACACTCTTGCCAGAGCCGACCAGATCATTCCACCAACCAGATTGTTGTCCTGCTAAAGATTGGCCCGCGACATGGGAATCACCAGTTAAGGCATGCTCAATCAGCACTGCGTTACTTCCGTTGAATTTTCCAAAGGTTTCGTAAGCCACAGTAACTTCAGGCAGGACGACACCTGATTCCAGAACCATTCCATCGAATGTGATGAACTTCCTTTGTGACGCAGTTGAGCCGTCCCGTTCAATCTGATCGACGGGACGGCTCACATTGCTAGCTAATGACATACGTAGAACCTGTGAAATTAGACCGTTGCAGGCGAATCGGCGCTGGCTAGGACCGTTGCAAATGCCTGGTCAAGATCACCAATAATGTCTTTAATATTTTCGATTCCGACGGAAAGTCGAACGAGTCCAGGCGTCACACCTGCAGTGAGCTGCTCTTCCGGGCTGAGCTGCGAATGCGTTGTCGAAGCCGGATGAATAACCAAACTACGGACGTCACCAATGTTTGCGACGTGTGAATGCAGGAATAGCGATTCGACGAACTTCGTGCCCGACTCAACACCACCGGCAATCTCAAACGAAAGTACAGCACCCGTTCCCTTAGGAGCGAGCTTCAGTCCTCGTTCGTACCATGGACTACTTGGAAGTCCTGCATAGTTCACCTTTTCAACCTGCGGATGGGCTTCAAGATATTGTGCTACTTGCTTTGCGTTCTCGACGTGGCGTTCCACACGGATGCTCAAAGTCTCAATTCCTTGCGCAATGAGGAATGCGTTGAATGGAGCTGCAGCCGCACCTAAGTCGCGAAGTAACTGCACGCGTGCTTTAAGAATGTAGGCAAGATTTGCACCGAGTACGCCGTTGACGCCAAGTGTGGGTGCATAAGTAAGGCCATGGTAGGACGGATCTGGAAGATTGAAGCCTGGGAAGCGTTCTGGATCGGCTGCAAAATCAAAGGTTCCACCGTCAACAATGACACCAGCAATTGCTGTTCCATGACCGCCGAGGTACTTTGTGGCGGAGTGAATGACAATGTCAGCACCCCATTCAAGCGGACGAATGAGATACGGAGTTGCCACCGTATTATCAACAATCAGCGGCACACCGACTTCATGAGCAACTCGAGCCACACCAGGGATGTCCAAAATGTCATTCTTAGGGTTGCTAATTGACTCGCCAAAGAATGCTTTGGTGTTTGGACGAGCTGCAGTACGCCATTGCTCAAGATCATCTGGGTCTTCCACGAATGTCACCTCAATGCCCATTTTCGGAAGCGTGTAGTGGAAGAGGTTGTACGTGCCACCGTAGAGACTGGGGCTGGAAACAATGTGGTCACCCATCTCAGCGAGATTCAGAATCGCAATCGTCTCGGCAGCCTGACCGCTAGCCACTAGTAGAGCAGCTAAGCCACCCTCGAGACTTGCCACACGATCCTCGACGGCTGCATTTGTTGGGTTCATGATTCGCGTGTAAATATTGCCAAATTCCTTTAATCCAAAAAGGTTTGCGGCATGTTCAGTGCTATTAAACGTGAATGAGGTGGTTTGGTAGATTGGCAAGGCACGCGCGTTCGTCGCACTATCCGGTGCTTGACCTGCGTGAATCTGACGAGTCTCAAAGGACCATTCGGTTGACATGTTTCTCCATAAAAATTGGGCGTCAAAATAGACACGTCCAACTCGCACAAGCGAACTGAACTATCGAGTTTCGGGGCTTGTTGGGCAAGACCCGCGCTTGCTTAAATCGTCATCGGGACAAAATAAGCCAGGTATTCACCTGGGGCACCCCATCGCGGTTGCAAGGGTTGCCGGACAACTAGCCAGGGCTTGATGTTGTCACTCTTCACCTATTTACAAAGTACGTCGTGGAGAAACATAAGGCAAATCAAGCATGCAAAATTTCATACTGTGGTCATCTGTCGCAAACTATTGGCAGTAGTGGAGTTCAGGCAGCGCCCGCCAAGCACTTGTCGTAAGCAACAGCCGTCAGCGAATCCACCCATACGCGATGTGGAACTCCATGAATCAGGGCTGTATCCAGAAGTCGCGCCAGCGAATATTCAGGGTCCTCTTCTAGCGCAACGTCAATAGCGTGCCGAGTAGTTGCCTGATCACCATCTAGCCAACTTGCCCCCGCAAGAACAGTAGCGATTGCAGCCCGGTACTGAATCGGGGCTACACAAAATAGCGTGACGAGATTGTGGGAAATCATGCGGCGATCATGCTTGTTCTCAAGAACTCGCCGCAAGATGCCATCGCGGGAACGAATGTCCAATAAGACAGAGCCCACACTTGCAAGAACAGCCCAAACATCTTCTGGTTGATGAGTGAGCATTTCCATCGCAGCATTGACCTTGTCATTGCGGTACTCGAAGAGTTCAACCGGGTTGCCTGATGGCCACGAACCAACATTCGCAAACGCTTCATCACGTAGCTCCAGTTCACGTTTTGTCAGAGTTCGAGTCTGAAGTTGCAGTTCCTCAACTGATGGTTGATTCGTCTGGGCATTGGATGAAAACCCCTCTCGGGAATCCTCGTCAATCGCATTCCCAATCTCTGGGCAGCAAGAATCGTCCTGACAAATGACAGAACGCCATCTCGAGCCAAACACGTGGAGCAAATCCAAAACGTGTACGTTGTGGGACTCGGCGAGTACCTGAACGCGCTCAAGGGTTTCAGATGCAAGGTCAGCGTCTTGAGAAAATGCGATGGCAACCAATGCGCTGTCGTCACGACAGGTTAAAGCCTTGACTGCTTGCTCCAGTCCATGTGATTCCTCGTCGACCGAGAATGAGATAGTCACATGTGAGCGAACTTGACCATCGCCAAGCTCAACGACGACCAGAGAATCAGGCGCAATGGCCCCTACGAGACCAGGGATCGAATGAATTAATTGTCTAGGTGAGGTTATATTCATGCCACAACCATCTGAGGTGCTACACGAATTTAATAGTGAGGACGCCTCACTGTGGATGCTGTTGACCTGTGGACATAGATGCACCCAGAATTCGGGTGGCTTCCCCTCCGCCGTCATTCTGGGTGCAGTCTCAAATTTAGGCTTTCTTCACATCAGATTGAAGTAAGACACGCCGCAATAATGCAACTTGCTGATACCTACCCCGGTGCAAAGTGGATGCACTGCCTGTGTAAAAGTTTGGGTATGCAACTTGATCATGTGTCTTACGCAGTGTTGAACAGTGAACTAGCCGATACCGTACAACGCCTTGGGGCAGACCTAGGTGCATCGTTTATTGATGGAGGTCGTCATCCACGTTTTGGTACTCGCAACTTCATCTTGCCCCTTGCCCACGGTTCATATATCGAAGTTGTCGCTCCGCTGGATCATCCTGCGGCTGACTCAGCGCCCTTCGGTCGTGCTGTTCGCCAACGGGCCGAGTCTGGTGGTGGCTGGTTAGGTTGGGTTCTTGCAGTCGACGACCTCGGGCCGCTTGAAGCGACCATGGGTCGTGAAGCGGCGGCGGGTCACCGAATCAGACCAGACGGTGTTGAGCTTACTTGGCAACAAATCGGCGTCCTCGATCTGATGGAGACACCCGCGCTCCCGTACTTCATTAAATGGCAGGACATGGATTTGCACCCATCTCAGGGTTCACAATCTCAGGTTCACATTCGCGAAATTGCAATTTCTGCTGAGCAAGCTCTTGTTGAATCCTGGCTAGGCGATCGTGCGAGTGCACTGCTCGAAGCCGTCAACATCAACTGGATTCAAGAAGAAGAGCAGGGTGTCACTGCAGTGACCTTCACAACGCCTATGGGTACGGTTGTCATCGATTAACACAGGCCTAATTTCAGCTCTTTATGGAGTAGCTCAATTTATCTAGAATGGGCATTTGCCGTAGATTGCTGGACCGTCTGTTGTCCCAAAGGCGCGTAGTGCTCAATCCCGTCCACAAGCTCGAGAAGATGTGGAAGCATTTGAACCACGACAAGAGCATCATCATAGGCACAGTGTGCCTGACCCGTATTCAAATTCCAATGCGTTGCCAGAGTTGCCAACTTGTGATTTGGCGTACTTGTGAGTGATTGTTTAGCGAGCCAATAGGTACAGAGGCCAGGCATCTGGTTGAGCTGAATGTCTGCTAATAAAGCCTCAGAAGAGATGAAAGACTCATCAAACTTGGCATGATGTGCAACAAAGACAGCATCATTCATCAGCAAGGCAATGTGGCCGAACACTTCATCAAAGCGGGGTGCATCTTTGAGCATCGTGGTGCTGATGCCATGAATGTGCTCAGCGCCAGTGTCTGTAACACCAGGATTCACCAAGGAGGTGAATGAATCCAAAACCGTGCCCATGCCATTCGTGCGAATCGCACTAATTTCTAAAACTCGGGCCCCTCTTGTTGGATCGAAACCTGTAGTCTCCACGTCGACCACGACATATTCAATGTCAGACTGATGTTGGTTTCCGATCCCTCCGTAGTGCACGAATGGCCCCTGCCAACCGGGATAAGCAAAACGACTGTCTGGAGTTTGCATAATTCAGTCGCCTACTGCGAGAGTCGCTGTTAAATCGGGCACATCACACCTCTGGTCGAAAGGAATCTGTGACTTCGCATGATTCGGCTGCAAATTTTGTCAGGGATTCTTCACAAAATAGTTCAACGACCGAGCATGTATTCATCGACCCATGAAAACCGGCTGCCATCACCAAATCGCTCACACCCGGGTTGTGCCCGACAACCAGTAAAGTACCGGTTTCAAGTCCAATTTCACGGATGACAGACTCAATGACACGTGCTGGTGCTGAGTACAGTTTTGGCTCGATCGTGTAACCGAGTGACAGTCCGAGATTCTCAACTGTCTCAACCGTTCGAAGCGCACTGCTAGTTATGACTGAATCGAAATCCGTGTTCTGCTCTCGAAACCACTGCCCCAACATTCGGGCCTGATGTCGCCCCACCTCAGTAAGGGGGCGATCATGATCATTGGTCGTGTGCGCGCCCGCCTTGGCATGACGCAGAATGAAAATTCGGTTCATAACACAGACAACCTACCCCAAGACGCCGACGGTTCCATGTTGATTGACTAGCCTTAGTTTTCGATCATGCCTCAACCTGCTCATGCGTGCTCAACGGCATGCGTGGGGGGGTAATCTGTGAGCATTGGCTGCGTCACATTAGGGCGTTAAGGAACATCCAGGCTAGGAGTTTGGTCGTGTTTGCTGGGATGTCGTCTCATCCTTACTCTGGCTTTCGTCGCCTTCTTATTCTGGGTCTAGTTTCATTTCTGACTGTCGGAATACTTGGTCCCCAGGTACAGGTCGATCAACGTGAAGCAGCACAACAAGAGTCAGTAACTGGTGATTACGACGTCATCATCTATGGCGGTACCCCATCAGGGATTGTAGCCGCGATAGCAGCAGATAAGTACGTCAACAAGATTCTGCTGGTTTCAGAGCGTGAAACAGTCGGTGGTGCGATTAGTAATGGGCTTGGAGCTGTAGACGTTGGAGCGCGTTTCGCTGTGACAGGTATCGCTCGAGACTTTTTCACAAATGTTCAGAAGTCTTATGGTGATCACACTATGTGGCGGACCGAACCGCACGTGGCAGAGTCCACATTCCTTAACATGTTGAAAAGGACAAATGTAAGAGTAACCACGTCACGGAGCCTGCAACATACGACCGTTTCAGATGGGCGAATTTCTTGTCTGACGCTGGACCATGAATCGCAAGTGTGTGCGCAGCAGTTTATCGACGCCTCGTACACCGGAGATCTCATCGTGCAATCACACGCGGCAAATGTGTTGGGACCTGCTGACCTTTATGCCTTTCATGAGCCAGAAGCCGATCATAGGCACTTTGCTCGCATGGGTAGCTTTAGGGAACTGGATCCCAACCGTGTTTCGGCAGCAATGAAGTCGATACCCTACATACGGTCCTCCACCACGTTGCCCTACTTCAGAGGCACGGTTAGCGGCGGAAGCCCGTCATGGACTTATCGCCTGTGTCTCACTCGTGGGTACAAGCGTCCTTTCGTGCCAGGTCCGAACTACAACGAATACATTGATGCTTGGCGTCTGCTATTAAAAGCTCAGTATCCAAGAGGTCAATGTCGGCAATGGTGTCGCGTGAAATCAAATGGGACTATCCAAACGAAACTGTGGCAAATTGTTCGATTGCCGAATGGGAAATACGACCTCAATGCTGGAACGGCTCAACTTACGAACTTTCCGATTGGAACAGATTACTTTGCTCATCCAGAAGCCCGCGCGGGCTTGGAACGTCGCTTGCAGGCTTATCTAGAGTCGTTCCTGTACTTTGCTCAACACGATGAGACCGTTCCTCCATTTGAGCGACAGGCCCTCTCGGGATTTGGGCTCTGTGCCGATGAATTCATCGATAACAACAACTGGCCATATGCGCCGTACATTCGCGGAGGGACGCGAATTATTGGTAGGTCAACCTTGACGACCGAGAACATTATGCGGCAACGGACAAGCACGCACCCCATTACAATTGGCTCGTATCTGCTCGATAACAAATCTAGCCAAATCGTCTATTGGAAAGGCTCTGTCTATCGAGATGTCGGGCTATTTCTGAAAGCGCCTGTCTACGAGATTCCATTTGGCGCTCTCGTGCCAAAGCATGGTCCTAACAATCTGCTGAGTAGCGTGAACATCTCGGCTTCTCCCACGGCATTCGGTTCGGTACGTATTGAGGCACAATTTATGGAACTGGGGCAGGCTGCGGGTACCGCGTCAGCACTAGCCGCCAAACAGAAAATACCTGTAGCTCGTGTTTCCGCCTCAATTTTGGAGACACACCTCCATGAGGGAGGGCTTGTGACCAGTATCGTGAACCTCTGCCGTAACTTGGATGTGAATGCAAGGGCTAAATATTCCTTTGACCCAGTCACTTGCAAACCTCATCACTACACCCAAGAAACGCCTTACGACCGCCTCTACGGGCAACTACCCAGATGACTCCTGACATACTGAGAACATGACTGCAATAGAACCCAAGATTTTGCTGATAACAGCAGACGCCGCATCGATTTCAGATGGCAAGATCAACATGTTGGGTGCGGGCTGGACTCGAATCTCAGCAGGTCTTGCGAATTTCTGTGTCGTTGTGCGACTCGACATCCCATGGAGCATGACCAACACAGAAATTGACTGGTCGCTTGATCTGACCGATGAAGATGGACGAATTTACGAACCTAACGAATCATCCGGAAAGCTGCGACTTGAAGGTCAATTACAGGTTGATCGTCCAACGGATATGACCCATGGCGCATCTCTAGAGGCACCGCTTGTAATTCCGTTTATTCAACTACCATTGCGTCAGGGCGCACTTGAGTGGCGTTTTCAGATAGCAAGTACCGTAGCAAGTTATCCGTTTTCTGTTGTTTAACAAATAGATTCTGAATAGCGAAGGGGTCCATAGACAATGTCTATGGACCCCTTCGGCTTCACAATTAGCTACAACCGCTGGTGCTTCCACAGCCCTCGCACACGTAGCACGAGCCTGATGGACGCATCTTGATGCCACACGTCATACAGAGTGGAGCATCTGATGCCTTACCCGTGATGGCTTCAAGCAGCTCGGCACTCGAATGAGCGCCACTGACATCAACAGGCGTTGCAACAACAGGGTTAGTAACGACAGACTGAGCAGCGGCCGCAACAACTTGCTCAAGTGCTTGTGCGGCGGACTCAATCGCAGGCGCTGAATCATACCCAGCCACAGTGGCAGAACGTTCCGCTGCTGTGAAGATGCCTAGAGCCTCGCGCTTGTCGTAGGGCAAGTAGTCCAACGCTAAACGACGGAAGATGTAGTCCATCATGGACTGCGCCATACGGATGTCCTGATCATCAGTCATACCTGCAGGTTCGAAGCGCATATTCACGAACTTCGAGACGAAAGCCTCCAATGGCACGCCGTACTGCAATGCGATCGAGATTGACACCGAGAAGGCATCCATCACACCGGCGAGAGTTGAACCCTGCTTACCCAGCTTGAGGAATACTTCACCTAGACCACCGTCATCGTATGAACCCGATGTTAGGTAACCTTCTGCGCCACCCACACTGAACGAAGTCGTGCGACTGCTACGAGTCTTAGGCAAACGCTTCCGAGTGGGATGTGACAACGTTGCCGCTGCCTCTGGCTCCGCATCGACTTTCTTGGCCTTTGCGTCGCTGAGTGGCTGACCAACCTTGCAGTTGTCGCGGTAGATCGCAAGCGCCTTCACGCCCATCTTCCAGGCTTCGAAGTACACTTCCTCTACTTCTTCAACGCTGGCATCTTCAGGCATGTTAACAGTCTTGGAAATAGCACCCGACAAGAATGGCTGACAGGCTGCCATCATGCGAACGTGACCCATAGGCGTGATCGAGCGCTCGCCCATTGCACAATCAAAGATTTCGTAATGTTCCTGCTTCAGACCAGGTGCATCTACGACGTGACCCTTGTCTGCAATGTATTCAACAATGGCTTCAACTGTCTCTTCGGTGTAGCCAAGCTTGCGCAGTGCTCGCGGAATCGTCTGGTTCACAATCTGCATTGAACCGCCACCGACAAGCTTCTTGAACTTCACCAAAGAGAAGTCAGGTTCAATACCTGTTGTATCGCAGTCCATCATGAACCCAATAGTTCCAGTCGGTGCGAGAACGGATGTTTGTGCGTTACGCCAGCCGTTCTTGGCACCGATCTTGTTACCCTCTGCCCAGTTGGCAGTAGCCAGTCGAGCTACGTCCCCGTCCAGACTGGTCACATTCTTGATTGACTCAGAGGCAGCCTGATGCTTGCGCATAACGCGCTGGTGTGCTTCAGCATTGCGAGCATAACCTTCATAAGGGCCAACAACGCCAGCCAATTCAGCTGAACGCTTGTAAGCAGTGCCAGTCATCAAAGATGAAATAGCACCAGCTAGTGCGCGACCGCCTTCACTGTCGTACGCGAGGCCAGTTGCCATGAGTAGAGCGCCGAGATTGGCAAAGCCAATACCCAATTGACGGTAATTGCGAGTAGTTTCACCAATTGGCTCAGTCGGGAAGTCGGCAAAGCAAATGCTGATGTCCATAGCCGTAATGATGAACTCGACTGCCCTTGCAAATGTCGGTGCATCGAATGTGTCATCTTCCTTGAGGAATTTGAGCAAGTTCAGTGATGCAAGGTTGCATGACGAGTTGTCTAACGACATGTACTCAGAGCAAGGGTTGGAAGCGTTGATGCGACCCGTCTCAGGATTGGTGTGCCAATCATTGATGGTGTCGTCGTACTGGATGCCGGGATCCGCACATGCCCAGGCAGCCTCAGAAATCTTGGTGAAAAGAGTACGGGCGTCAACAGTCTCGATAACTTCACCATTAGTCCGCGCACGCAGACCAAACTCGGTGCCGTCTTCAACTGCCTTCATGAACTCATCAGAAACACGCACTGAGTTGTTCGCATTCTGGTACTGCACGGAGATGATGTCCTTGCCACCAAGATCCATGTCGTAACCAGCGTCACGCAGGGCGCGAATCTTGTCTTCTTCGCGGACTTTGGTCTCAATGAACTCTTCAATGTCTGGGTGATCAACGTCGAGGACAACCATTTTGGCCGCACGACGAGTTGCACCGCCTGACTTGATTGTTCCCGCAGAAGCATCAGCGCCTCGCATGAATGAAACTGGACCAGATGCGGTGCCACCTGAATTCTTAAGGAATTCTTTAGATGAACGGATGCGAGACAAGTTCAAACCTGCACCGGAACCGCCCTTAAAGATCATGCCCTCTTCCCGATACCAATTGAGAATGCTGTCCATGGTGTCGCCGACTGAAAGGATGAAGCAGGCGCTAACTTGTTGTGGTGAGGAGGTGCCCACGTTAAACCAGACCGGCGAGTTGAAACTAAATACCTGATGCAGAAGCATCCAGGTAAGCTCATGTTCAAAGACTTCGGCATCGGCAGGACTGGCGAAGTAGCCATACTCACGACCAGCTTTTGTGTACGTAAGGACGACACGGTCAATGAGCTGCTTCAGTGAATGTTCACGCGACTCAGTGTTCTGCTTGCCACGGAAGTACTTTGTCGTAACGATTGTTGAGGCATTGACGCTCCAAAAATCGGGGTATTCGACACCACGCTGCTCAAAAACTGTTTCACCAGTTTTCCAGTTAGTCTGCACGACATCGCGTGGCTCCCAAGTGACCTCATCGTAGGGATGAACACCAGGTGTGGTGTACAGGCGTGACAAGGTGATTCCCTTGCCGGTCTTCTTTACGCCTGCCGGCGCGTCGACCATATCAGTCATGTCGTCCTCCTCGTGGACTTCTTTGTTCCAGTTTCGATTGACTTGGCTAGTCACTGGATACATTTTTTGTTTTTGTAAAACTTGCTGCTGTTGGGTAGAGATTGCTTCGGACTGAAAGTTTTAGGTCGCCGATGCTGGGTTATCGGCGCGACTACTTCGCAGGTCCTGAATCTCCAATTCGAAGTCAGAAAGCGACTCGAACGCTCGATAGACACTGGCGAAGCGTAGATAGGCAACTTCATCAAGCTCACGAAGTGGACCCAAAATTGCCAAACCCACTTCATTGCTAGGAATTTCCGCAGCTCCAGAGGCACGAATCGTTTCTTCTACTCGTGCCGCCAAAATGGCCAAATCGTCCTGATCTACCGGACGACCCTGGCATGCACGACTGACACCCTTAACAACTTTGTCTCTGCTGAAGGGTTCCGTGATGCCATTGCGCTTAACGATATGCAAAGTTGCAGTTTCACTAGTCGTGAAACGGCGACCACATTGTGGGCACTCACGGCGACGACGAATAGCTTGGCCCTCGTCGGCACTGCGCGAATCTATGACTCGGGAGTCATCATGTCGGCAATAGGGACAGTGCATTCCTGGTGACTTCCTCTCATGACACGGACTCGAGTACTTCGAATACCTAGGGTTGAAATCCCATCTATTGGTCAAAAAGTTCGACTTTTCCACAGAATATGCGCTGTGCAGTCACTTTCTTGGGGATAACCTGTGACTTGTTCAACACTATCTGTGGGCAAATCTGGCTGATGTACCACTAGATGTAGTGACTCTATGTGTTCAAGTTTGGATGTGCAAGCGCATCCGCGAAATTGAGGTGTTAGGGCGTGTCGTCGCTTAACGAATGGGAACGATTAAAGCCTGACCCGACTCAAGGCGGCTTGTCGTCATGTTGTTCAGTTGCTGGATATCCCACATGGTCTTGCGTGGATCAGCATTCGGTGCGATGCGCTCAGAGATCTCCCACAGTGACTCCCCTGCATGAACCACAATCTGTCGCGTTGTCGGTGCAGTCCCAGTCGCTGAGGCCCGATGAGTGCCGGATAACACCATGGCTGTTACCAGCGGAATAAGTGTGAGCGTTGCCAAGAGTCGACGCCCCCGAGCAGTGAGATGTCCACCACGAGATTGCGACCCACGAGCGGACTGCGATCGAGTACTCAATGGCGCTCCACTGATCACTCGAACACGTGGTGCCGAAGCTAGACCGCTGGCACTCTGCGACTGACTTAACTGCGTCATGATTTCTCCTAGTACAGAGCGAGATTGACTCGCTTTCGTGGGGAACCTTCTATCGAACAGGTGTTCGAATAGAACGTATGTACCATTTTCTACACCATGACTCCGACACAATGCAACATTTTTTCGAACAAATGTTTGATTTACCCAAAAAATTACTCTAATCTGGCTTCCAGAGGGTAAAAAACCCACAAAACATGGAACATGAATGAGGTAATGCGATGAGTAAAGAAGAGAACACTCAACCCCATGACGAGGATGAGCCAGTAGCAGAGCCCTCTAACGTCGTTCCATTGCCTGAGACGCCAACCGACAATTCTGGTCTGTCAAAGCGTCAGCGAATGATTCTGGATTTCTTAACTTCCACGACCGCAGAACGCGGCTATCCACCCACTGTGCGGGAAATTATGACAGCTGTCGGTTTATCAAGCACGAGCAGCGTGTCTCACCAATTATCCGTTCTGAAGGCCCGTGGCTTCATCAATAAGGATGCAACCCGGGCTCGCGCGCTAGAAGTACGAACACCGGACACACAAGTTTCTGGCATTCCTGAACATCTAGTCGATGGTGATTTGCATCCAGATGCGCAGTACGTTCCTCTTGTTGGTCGAATTGCGGCCGGCGGGCCCATCTTGGCTGATCAAGTAGTTGAGGATGTTTTCCCTTTGCCAAAGGCGCTTGTCGGAGAGGGTGAGCTATTTATGCTCAAGGTCGTGGGTGACTCCATGATTGACGCTGCGATTTGCGATGGCGATTTTGTAGTTATTCGCCGACAGAACACCTGCAACAACGGCGACATTGTGGCCGCTCTCTTGGATGATGAGGCCACTGTAAAAACATTCAAACAGCGTGACGGTCATGTTTGGCTCATGCCGCACAACCCAGCCTATGAACCCATCTTGGGTGACCACGCCACGATCATGGGCAAAGTCGTGTCGGTTTTGCGCAAGATTTAAACAACCACTAACTGTTAGTGATGGTGCTTTCCTCATCCAATCTGGCTAGAGAACTTTTCACAACTTCGACGTTAGTTGTCCACCACAACGGAGGCACAGACTTGCGAAGTAAGCCTGCGTAACCTGCGTTAGCCAAGCGACTATCCAAGACTGCAACCACGCCTCTGTCTTCGGTCGTTCGAATGAGCCGTCCGACACCCTGAGCAAGTAGTAATGCAGCCCGAGGCAGGGCCACCGACCGGAAGCCACTGCCACCAGCTTCGTCTACCTTTGCGCTTCGTGCCGACATCACTGGGTCATCAGGACGCGGAAAAGGAATTCGATCTATGGTCACCAGCGTGCAAGTGTCACCGGGAACGTCGATTCCCTGCCAGAGTGAGACAGTACCGAGCAAACTGGCATGCGGTGATGCCTTGAATTGCTTAACGAGTTCACCAACTGAATCACCTCGGGTTGCAACGATAAGCGGTCGATCTTCACGGTTTCTGAACCGCACTTCTAGATACTCCGCTGCACGTTCAACTCCTCGCCAAGATGAAAACAGAGCCAACGTTCTTCCCCCCGCCGCGTCAATAAGGTCGGCCAATTCGTCGAGCATCTCAGGTGCTACGCCTGTGGAGTTGGGCGGAGGCAGGTGCGAGGCACAATACAAGATCCCTTGCTTGCCATAGTCAAATGGACTACCAACATCTAGTCCAGTCCAGTTACTCGAAGACCCCAGACCAACTGCCTTCGCAGTTGACTCCATTGAATCTGCCACCTGCAATGTTGCACTGGTCAGGGTCACACTTGGACCAGTGAAAAGCGACTCCTGGAGGAAACCCGCCACAGACAGCGGTGCATGATGCAAAACCGGCTCGCGTGACGAATCTATCCACCGCACGGTGTACTCATCCGTTGCAAGGATCTTGGCAGTGGCGTCTGCGGCGTCACCCAGCGCAGCCTTGGCGCGCTGCTTAGCAGCCGCTGTCTCAGGGTCGTCTTGAGATGAGGATGTGATGTCGTTCAAAGCAAGGGCTACAACCTGAGCCACTGAGGTAAGTGCATTCTGAAGTTGCTTCGGCAATTCTTCAAGACGCCTTATGCCTTCCTGCCCAGACACCACGGGGAGGATTACTTCGAGGTCATCACCAACAGCAAGCAGTTTCTCAAATGTGGTCGGTTGGATGAATTTGCGCGCCAGCCCAGCAGTCCGCTCCAAACCCTTAGCATCAACTGATCCGGCTAAAGCGTTCGTTGTTCGATCGACTAGCTCATGAGCTTCGTCGATGACAATAGCATCGTGGTCTGGAATCAGCGGAATTCCATCTATGAGGTCAATCGCGAGCAAGGCATGGTTTGTAATCACAATGTCACTCTCATGAGCCTTAGCGCGTGCTATTTCGGCAAAACATTCCTGTCCCCATGCGCACTTGCTCGCCCCAATGCACTCACGTCCACTAACTGAGATTGCTCGCCACAGTCGTCCATCGAGGTCACCTTCAAATTCATCTCGGTCGCCTGTTGGGGTCTTCTCGGCCCATGCTCGAAGCTTTTTGGCCTGTTTACCTAGTCGACTAGTGGCCACCTCAAAAAGAGCTGGCTCTTCATCCGTGACAGTGTCAGCACGATGAAATTTATCAAGACATACAAAATTGGATCGGCCCTTCAGAACTGCAAAGGAAACGTTGTCCGCAACAGCCTCAACTGCCTTTGGTAAGTCATACTCAGCAAGTTGCCGCTGAAGGGCCAATGTTGCAGTTGCAATGACTGTCCGATTCTTACCTTCACCGTTTACGCCTGACTTGGCGCGCAAGATAGCAGGGACGAGATATCCCAAGGACTTACCTGTTCCCGTACCAGCCTGCACCAGCAAGTGACTCTTCGACTCCATGGCATTGGCAACTGCGAGCGCCATGTCAATTTGACCCTGCCGTAGTGAGCCATTGATGTGTTCAACCACTGAGCCCAGAGCGTCAACTACGGCGCCAGATGACGTACCGACGTCGGTATTCCGCGCTGAAGGTGGCCGAGTAGTTCCCTTGCCTTTAATGTGAGGAGCAGTCTTCGAACCCGTATCTGCCGGCGAATTCTCACCCCAAGGATCCAACGGGTCGTAATCCATCACAGCGCCATCAGTACATTTGCGAGTGCGTCTGGAACCTTCGCTACCAAGATTGAACCGTCTTGCGTTTCTGTGCGCGAGAGTACCAATCCTTCTCGATACATTCGAGCAACCAAATCGCCACGATCGAAAGGCACTGTCACCTTGACATCAACTTGAGGATTAGGCAGTTGCTGGTCAATAGTTGCAATGAGGTCATCCAGCCCCTCACCTGAATGCGCCGAAACAACGACAGAATTAGGCTCGCGCCGACGGAGCCGATCAATTGTGATGGGATCAGCAATGTCGGCCTTATTGATGACAATCAGCTCCCGTACACCTAGAGCCTCAATCTGAGCGAACACTTCGCGCACGGCCTTAATCTGACCCTCCGGATCAGGATCTGAGCCATCAACGACGTGGACAATGAGGTCAGCGCCAGAGACTTCCTCCAGAGTTGACCGGAATGCTTCCACAAGTTGATGCGGAAGGTCGCGTACAAATCCGACAGTGTCTGAGAGTGTGAAGTCACGACCATTTGGTGTGTGGGCTGCACGTGTCGTTGGATCCAGAGTCGCAAAGAGCGCATTTTCGACCAAGATGCCAGCATTTGTCAGCCGGTTCAGAATGCTTGACTTGCCGGCATTGGTGTAGCCAGCAATCACGACCGAGGGGACATTGCTGCGGCGACGATTAGCTCGTTGGGTTTGTCTTGCAGTTCCCATTTCTTTGATCTCACGACGCAATTTCGCCATCGACTTACCGATGCGACGGCGATCGGACTCAAGTTTTGTTTCACCCGGACCACGTGTTCCGATTCCACCCGACTGACGACTCAGTGCGTCTCCCCAACCGCGCAGGCGTGGCAGCATGTACTGCATTTGTGCGAGCGAAACCTGTGCCTTACCTTCACGACTCTTAGCGTGTTGAGCAAAGATATCCAGAATCAGCCAAGTGCGATCAATGACCTTCACCTTGACTACCGACTCCATTTTGCTGAGCTGACTTGGCGACAATTCACCATTGCAAATGACAGTGTCTGCGCCGGTGGCAACAATAATCTGACGAAGTTCAGCGAGTTTGCCTGAACCGATGTAGGTACTGGCATCTGGTTGATCTCTGCGCTGAAGCAGAGCATCTAAAACCTGTGAGCCAGCAGTCTCGGCGAGTTGAGCTAACTCCGCCATGGAACGCTCAACAGCCGCCAGGTCGCCACCACTCCAGACACCAATAAGGATGACCTTCTCGAGTCGCAGTTGTCGATATTCAACCTCAGTGACATCAGTCAGTTCGGTTCCAAGACCAGCTACGCGTCTGAGATTGGCACGCGCCTCAAGGTCCATTTCACCAGTGCTAGGTTCATTGGTTGCGTAATCGTGGGGACCTAGATTGTCCATGAATCTCCCAGCATTGTTCCTCGAGCAACTATCTGGGCTGGACCTCGCAAGGTGAGCGAGCCAGACTCGCTGCAGTCAACGTAGACAGTCCCACCCAGCACATCCACTTGGATTCCCCAAGGTTCTTCGAGACCCACTTCCGTGGCCCATACAGAAGCCGCAGCACAAGCGCCTGAGCCACATGAGAGCGTTTCGCCTACCCCACGCTCATATGTTCGCATTGCAATGTGGAGTGAGCCCCTACTCGAAATGAACTCGATGTTGGCTCCATCGGGGAAAACCTCATCAGAACCAAGCCGGGGCGCACCGTCTAGATCACCTGCATCGTCTAGGTCACTGACGATCACTACACAATGTGGGTTGGGCATGAACACCGGCACACCACTGAAGGTGCCCGACTCAGTGCTTACGACGATAGGAGTCACATCTTCACCTGCACGAGGGCTACCCATGTCAATAGCGATGTTGAAGAACTGGTCATCTTCTGGATCCACCACGGCCATAACAGTGCCAGCACGTGTTCCAATCGTGAAACTTCCAGCCTGCTCGTAACCAAGCTCAACAAGCATGCGGGCGAATACGCGCAGACCATTTCCACAGGTTTCTGCAACCGAGCCATCAGCATTGCGATAGTCCATGAAGTAGTTAGCATCGGAGACCTTGAATTCGCTAGCTCGCGCGATTCGGAGGAGTCCATCAGCCCCAATGCCTTTGTGGCGATCGCACAATTGGATTATTTGATTGGTATCGAGGTCAATTGTGTGAGCAACTGCGTCCACCACAACAAAGTCGTTGCCAGTGCCATGTGCTTTGACAAAGGGCATCTGTGCCAAATTTGCAGGTGTAAGAGTCATCCCCGTAAGTCTAAAGCCACAGATGGACAGACGACACCTGTTAGTCACAGGTTTACGGTCTTGGACGAACTAGAGGTGACTTAGGACAATCTCCGCCGACGCGGTACCTGCGTCTAACCAGACAATTGAATTGTCTCGACCGAACCACGAATCCTGACGCTTGGCGTATCTTCGAGTAGCCACAACAGTGTCCTCGGCGGCTTGCTCAAGCGAGATTGTGCCTGCCAAAGCCAGGAGGACTTGGGCATAGCCAAGAGCCTTACTCGCTGTGACACCATCTCGTAGACCCAGAGTTTCGAGGTGGACTACCTCATCAACAAACCCTTCCTGCCACATCAACTCAACTCGTTGTGCAATTCGCTCGCCCAACTCTGCACGGGAGCGGCGCAATCCGACACGAACACTGGGAAATACATCAGGAAGTTTTGCTAAAGAGGTGTTAGGTGTTTTCCCAGTGAGCTCAACAATTTCTAATGCACGGATGATTCGCCTCAGATTATTGGGCAGAACCTTTGCACCCGCTTCAGGCTCTAGTTCGAGAAGCCTCGCATACATGGCAGCAGTTCCGATCCGCTCAGCTTCAAGATTGAGACTGTTTCTTACATCGGGATCACTCGCCTGAAACTGTAAGTCTTCCAACACCGCCTGAATAAAGAGGCCGGATCCACCGACCAAAATTGCTCGCTTACCGCGATCGTGGATGTCTTCTATCACCGCTCGGGTAGCTACCTGATAGTCAGAAACAGCGGCTGATTGCACGACATCCAAGACATCAAGCATGTGATGCGGAATCCCTTGACGTTGATCCTTGGGGATTTTTGCCGTTCCAATGTCCATGCCTCGATAGAGCTGCATTGAGTCTGCATTGATGACTTCGGCATCAAGGGCATGCGCGAGTTCCAATGAGAGAGCAGTTTTACCAACAGCAGTTGCTCCGAGAATGACGATGACTTCCGGTGTCATTACTCACCAAATTTTGGAATACCCAGCATGACTCCGGGCGTCGTTGGTCGCGTGCCTGCCTCGAAGTTGTCACCAGCCACAGTATGTCGAACAGAAACTAACTCGTCAGCAATGAGATGGAACGGAGCCGCATGAGTTACTCGCGCTGTGACAACATCGCCAGGGCGTATCTTGACCTCACTGCCATCAGCAAACATCTTTGTTAGGTGCACTAAGCGATTGTCTCGTGCTCGACCACTGGCGCGACCGGTGTGTTCATCTTTGCGACCTTCGCCAGTAGCAATCAGCACTTCGACTTCCTGACCTAGGAAAGCCTTGTTTTCTTGCCAGGAAATGTCGTTGGCAACTGCAACTAAGCGTTCGTAACGATCTTGAATGATGTCTTGTGGAATCTGGTCGTCCATTTCAGCAGCTGGAGTACCCGGTCGCTTTGAGTACTGGAAGGTGTAACACATAGCAAAGCGAGCCTTCTCGACTACTTCAATGGTCTGTAGGAAGTCCTCTTCTGTCTCTCCGGGGAAACCAACAATGATGTCTGTGGTGATGGCGACACCTGGAATGGCTTTCCGAGCGCGCTCGATGATTCCAAGATACTTTTCACTTCGGTAGGAGCGACGCATGAGTTGAAGCACTCGGTCGCTGCCTGACTGAAGAGGCATGTGAAGTTGAGGCATCACATTGGCAGTACTGGCCATAGCGTCAATGACATTGTCCGTGAAGTCCCGTGGATGTGGGCTCGTGAATCGCACACGCTCCAAGCCCTCAATCGTGCCGCAAGTGCGCAAGAGATTGGCGAAGGCATCACGGTCGCCGAACTCTACTCCGTAGGCATTCACATTCTGACCGAGCAAAGTAACTTCAAGTACACCCTGATCGACTAAAACGCCGATTTCATTCAAAATGTCACCAGGCCGGCGATCTTTTTCGCGCCCTCGTAGCGCAGGCACAATGCAGAAGGTACACGTGTTATTGCAACCGACGCTAATCGAGACCCACGCGGCATGCGCTGCATCCCGGCGAGCGGGCAGAGTTGAGGGGAAAACATCAAGCGATTCCAGAATCTCGACTTGAGATTCCTTCGCTATACGTGCCCGTTCTAGCAAAATCGGGAGAGCATCAAGATTGTGCGTACCAAACACAACATCAACATAAGGTGCCTTGGCAATAATTTCGCCGCGATCCTTCTGTGCGAGGCAGCCACCCACTGCAATCTGTAGACCTGGTCGCTTCTCCTTGATAGGCACGAGTTGACTCAAGGCGCCGTAAAGCTTGTTGTCGGCATTTTCGCGAACCGCACACGTATTGAACACAATGACATCGGCATCCGCACCAGGTTCAGCTGCAACATAGCCAGCCGCCTCTAAGAGTCCAGCGAAACGTTCTGAATCATGGACATTCATTTGACAGCCCATAGTTCGAACTTCGTATGTGCTTGCCGTCATCAATGTGTCCACCGCTCAAGTCTAGGCATCAGGATGACTGTTTGATACGACTGCTAGGTGTGTGCCGTCCGGACTAGTCACTATCTGGCAGATAGTAGTCACCACGTGTCAGATTCTCGGTATCGAGTTCCAGAGACTTGAGCACTTTGACTGCAATCATGCTCGAGTAACCTTTTCTTGCCAACATGCCAAACAGTCGACGCGAAACAACTTCTCGACTCAGCCCTCGCATACTGCGTAACTTTTTTACTGCGGCATCGTGAGCCAGTTGATATTCGTCCTCATCCGAGATTTCACCCACAGCGATCGCGGCCAAATCTTCTGCAACACCCTTCGTCAAAAGTTCACGCATCAGGGAAAAACGCGAGATCTTCTTCGATGCACATCGGGCACGAACGAATAAATGTGCATAAGCAAGGTCGTCAACGAGCCCAACTTCGGTCAATCGGCCCAAAACTTCGGCTACAAGCTCTGGAGCCACTTCTTTCTTGAGCAAAGTCTGTTCCAACTGCAGGCGCGTCTTTGGGGCGTTAGCGAGTTGCCTCAGCGCAATGTTGCGGGCCGTCGAAAGTTCATCGTGCCTCTCTTGCGCGGCAATGTCAGTCATAAGAAGGCCTTCATCATCAGGTGGCTATGCGCCCAAACATGCGACTCAGTTATGACTCATCTTCGATTACCGGCACAACTGCGAGATCCGTCTTGACCGCACCAATACCAACTTTTTCCTTAAGCTGACGTTCAAGCTCATTCGTCAGTTCAGGATTGTCCTTGAGATAAGCACGAGCGTTCTCTTTTCCTTGACCGAGTTGATCACCATCATGGGTGTACCAGGCGCCGGCCTTACGTACTAGTCCTTCTTCTACAGCCATGTCGAGAATGCCACCTTCACGTGAGATTCCTTCGCCGTAGAGAATGTCGAATTCAGCCTGCTTGAAAGGCGGAGCAACCTTGTTCTTAACCACTTTGACTCGAGTACGGTTACCTACGGGATCAGTGCCAACCTTGAGTGTCTCAATTCGGCGAATGTCGAGACGCACGGATGCATAGAACTTGAGAGCCTTGCCGCCGGTTGTAGTTTCGGGGCTACCGAACATGACGCCAATCTTTTCGCGAAGCTGATTGATGAAGATTGCCGTGGTGTTGTTATTGCTCAATGCACCCGTAATTTTGCGAAGCGCTTGTGACATCAAACGAGCTTGGAGACCTACGTGACTATCTCCCATGTCGCCTTCGATTTCAGCGCGAGGTACTAGGGCTGCTACAGAGTCGATGACAATCACATCCAACGCACCAGAACGAATAAGCATGTCAGCAATCTCAAGTGCCTGTTCGCCAGTATCTGGCTGAGATACCAACAGATTGTCGATGTCAACACCCAACCGCTTTGCATACTCGGGATCGAATGCATGTTCGGCGTCCACAAAAGCTGCAATACCGCCAGTGGACTGAACGCTTGCGATTGCATGAAGGGCAAGCGTTGTCTTGCCTGATGACTCTGGTCCATAAATCTCGACCACGCGACCACGTGGCAGTCCGCCAATGCCTAGTGCGATGTCCAAAGCAATTGAACCGGTGGGAATAGCCTCAACTGGCACTCGACCTTCGTCGCCGAGCTTCATAATGGAGCCCTTGCCAAATTGGCGTTCGATTTGAGCAAGAGCAGTTTCGAGCGCCTTATCGCGATCGTTGTTCTCGCGTGCACTTGATGTAGCTACGGCCATGATGTGTCTCCTAGAGTTCAAGCATTTGTGTGTTGCGCTAGAGATTATGAGTCACCACCGACAAAATTGAATGGTTTGGCTCACTTGTGTTTAAACACAAGTTGTGGATCCATGACCATCAATCTGGATGCTGTTCTCATGACTTACGTTATCGAACACCTGTTCGAATAAATAATCGACACGCCGAAAATTTAGCGATATTTCGCTTCCAATTCCAAACACTGATGAACAGCTCGCCATACAACTTGAGCATCTTCACCCTGAGCCAGAGCTTCATCGACTGTGCGCCCATCAAGGGAACTGATCTTGTAGTCACTTGCCCAAGACCGGGCGTAGGCAGGGCCAAGAGCATGAGCCATTCGATCCCAAAAGTCGGTTAAACGCACACACTTACGCTAGCAGTGCAGTTGTAGCGCTGCAGAGGTGAAGATTGCCCAGAGGCAGAAACGACCGCGAGCTAGAAACACCCAGAACTTATCTGCTCTAGCACTGATGAGCCGCTCGGCTAATTTGCTCCAGAAACATTAAATTCGGCAGTCATTTCAGTGAGGGCCATCTGGGTGGCGACGTCACTGAATATCTCACTCTGTGTCAGGCCTAAAGCACGGCACACTGACCCAATTAGCTCCGAGGAAGCTTCTTTCTGACCACGCTCTATCTCAGATAAGTAACCCAGAGATACCTGTGCGGACCGCGACACTTCGCGGAGAGTGCGACCGGCATCCTGACGGCGAGACCGCAAGACAGCACCAAGCACGACGCGGAAGATTATTCGCGGCGACGTGCCAAACGCCGCCGAAGAACCCCCAGCGGACGTGGTAATACCTGGGGCAATCTTGACCGTATGAATCAACGGCTTAGTGGATACTGTGGTTTTCATAATGCTCAATTCAACCCTATCCGCATGACATTTATTCCGGCACCGGAGGGGATGCCAAATTCTTCAGCAAGTTGAGCCCACACTCAACTGCCTGGTTCCGAATGTATGCCCGCCGAGCACTGGGTGCAACCGCAGACAAGTCAATGTTGAGTGCCTCGATGTTTGAGGCCAACAACTCTCCATCGACAGAGCATCGCACCACAGCAATAAATACAGTTCCCGGCACTTGACCATCCTGAGGCTCGGGACCGGCAACGCCAGTGGTAGCCAGGCCGAACTCAGTGTGTATCTGCTTGCACACTCCCTTTGCCATCTGCAAAGCGACTTGTGCCTGGACTGCGCCACCAGAGGCAAGGAGCGATTCATCGACACCGAGCGCAGCAGATTTTATGTCAGGTGCGTAGGCGATCACACCACCTCGAAAACTCCGTGAAGCGCCAGAAACCTCAGTCAATGTTGCACCGATGAGACCACCAGTGAGCGACTCGGCTACTCCCAAGGTGCGCTCACCTAGAGCAGCCAGAGTGTCAGTCGCAAGTTCATACAGCCCATCAGACGACATTATTTTGCACTGTCACGCTGATTGCGCACGAGCTTCAAAGCACGAGACACATAGTCAATTCCTGTCCCCACGGTGAGCACGAGTGCAATACCAAGACACGCATTGGCTAAGTAATTCCAAGCACTGGGCAATGGAAGGACAAAAATGAGTACCGCGATGATTTGACTAATAGTCTTTGCTTTGCCACCTCGACTAGCCGGTATGACACCGTGCTTAAGAACGCGCAAACGGATGATTGTGACTGCTACTTCACGGAAAAGAATGAGTGCAGTTACCCATAGCGGAACCACATCCTGGGCGCTCAGTAAAACAAGTCCCGTTCCAATGAGCGCTTTATCCGCAATGGGATCGGCAATCTTTCCAAAGTTCGTAATGAGGTTGTAGCGTCGTGCAATGAAGCCATCAACAAAATCTGTGGCTGCGGCTAACCCAAATACTGCTGAGGCGGCATACGCTGTTGCATCTGTTCGCGGAGTTTGCAGAAGTAGCACGCCAAAAACGGGTACGAGCAAGAGACGCACAAAGGTCAAGATGTTTGCAATGTTTAAAGTTGGCGCAGTCAACAATGTGACAGCAGCTGGGTTGCGAGGTGATGTCGACTGCGGATCACTCATGCTGTAACAACTTCAGCTATCAGGTCGATTCCCTCAGTGTCTATGACGATTGCCTCAACGATTGAGCCAATAGGAATGATTTCGTCGGAAATGACTGTCGTCATGCCGTCCACCTCGGGACCTTGGTGGGCACTTCGTCCAGCATTCTCTTCTTCAATCAAGACCTGTACGCGCTGTCCAATCCGGCTAGTAGCCACTTCATCGCACATCCGCTGAGCAACGCTACTGATGTAATCTCGGCGAGCAAGCACCTCATGCTCTGGCAAATGACCATCAAGATCAACCGCCGCCGTGCCCTCCTCATCAGAATAGGCAAAGACACCAACGGCATCCAACTCGGCAGCCTCGATGAAGGACGCGAGTTCAGCCAAATCTGCCTCAGTCTCGCCTGGGAATCCAACGATTACATTGGTACGTGCACCAAGAAGTGGGTTCGCGTTACGAGCTGTTTGCAGTAATTCAAGAAAAGCCTCGCTTCCACCAAAGCGCTTCATACGTCGCAACAGAGTCGAACTTGCGTGCTGGAAGGACAAATCAAAGTACGGAACCACACCAGGCGTACTGGCAATTATCTGAATGAGTTCTGGACGCATCTCAGCTGGCTGAAGATAAGACACGCGCACCCAGTCGATTCCGTCAAGCATTGTCAGTGATGGCAACAACTTCTCGAGGCTGCGTAGATCCCCCAGATCCTTACCGAATGAAGTGGAGTTCTCAGAGACCAGAAGCAATTCACGCACACCCTGTTGACCCAACCAGGCAGCCTCCTCGATGATCTCGAGTGGCTTTCGCGAGACGAAAGATCCGCGGAAAGCAGGGATTGCACAGAATGTGCAGCGTCGGTCACAACCTGATGCAATCTTGAGTGGCGCCCATACTGAATCACTCAGGCGACTGCGATACATGTGTGGTCCCATTCCAGGAACTGCAACATCAGCAACAGCCTCAACACGATCAACCGGAGTGATGGGTAAGAGAGTCCGTCGATCGCCCGGTTCGTGCGATTCAATCGACTCGCCGTCAAGGACGCGTCGGAGAACTGATCCAATGTTTTCATAGTGATCAAAACCGAGCACCGCGGACGCTTCCGGCAATTGTGCGGCTAGGTCCTTGCCATACCGTTGAGCCAGACAGCCAACGGCAACGACCTTGCCATCTCCAGAAATTTCATCGTGAGCCTGTAGGAGCGTATCGATTGAGTCCTTCTTGGCCTGCTCGATGAAACCACATGTATTGACGAGAACAACATCAGACTCTTCACCATCAGCAACAAGAGACCATCCATCGGCACTCAGCCGTCCAGCTAATTCCTCTGAATCGACATCATTGCGCGAGCAGCCAAGTGAAACTATGGAGACGCGAGGAGCAGAAGTCACCCCTCGACTCTACTCGCCTCGAAGCATGGCCATAGTGCCAGGCAAATCATCGGCGGTAACCAGCACATCGCGTGGCTTGGATCCTTCAGATGGGCCGACAATGCCACGAGTTTCCATTAAGTCCATCAGACGACCAGCCTTGGCAAAGCCGATACGCAATTTTCGCTGCAACATTGAGGTCGAACCAAACTGTGTACTTACTACTAACTCAACAGCAGCGAGCAATTCATCCAGGTCCTTGCCTATTTCCTCATCCACTTCGGCACGCGCGGCAGCAGGTGCAGTTATGTCATCACGGTACTGAGGCTGCATCTGGGATTTACAGTGCGCAACAACAGCACGAATCTCAGCTTCGGTCACCCAAGAACACTGTATTCGAATTGCTTTACTAGTTCCCATTGGTAAGAAAAGACCGTCACCCTGTCCGACTAACTTTTCGGCACCTGGCTGATCGAGGATGACTCGACTATCCGCAAGGCTGGATGTTGAGAACGCTAATCGACTAGGAACATTCGCCTTGATGAGACCCGTAACAACGTCGACACTTGGACGTTGCGTTGCAAGAACCAGGTGAATACCAGCCGCACGAGCAAGCTGCGTAATGCGCACAATTGAGTCTTCTACATCGCGGGGGGCAACCATCATGAGATCAGCTAGCTCGTCAACAATGACAAGCAAGTATGGGTATGGGCGAAGTGTTCGCTCACTTCCGGGTGGCGGTGAGACTTTGCCAGCTCGTACTGCCTTGTTGTAGTCATCAACGTGACGGAAACCATAAGCCGCCAAATCGTCGTAACGAGTTTCCATCTCCTTAACAACCCAAGCCAAAGCATCGGCTGCCTTCTTTGGCTGAGTGATGATTGGGCTGATTAGATGAGGAATTCCTTCATACGCGGTAAGTTCAACGCGCTTTGGGTCAATCAGCACCATACGTACTTCATCTGGAGTTGCACGCATCAAGATCGATGTGATGAGCGTATTCATACAGCCGGATTTTCCTGCGCCAGTTGCACCAGCCACCAAAAGGTGCGGCATCTTGGCAAGATTGGCCACTGTGAAGCCACCTTCAACATCCTTGCCCAGTCCCACCAACATTGGATGCTCATCAGCAGATGCGGCGCCGCTGCGCATGACATCACCCAGTGACACGATTTCGCGGTCGGTGTTTGGTATCTCAATGCCAATGGCACTCTTACCTGGGATAGGCGACAAAATTCGCACAGCATCGCTGGCGACAGCATAAGAAATGTTCTTCGTCAATGCGGTAACGCGCTCAACCTTGACCTTAGGACCGAGCTCTACCTCATACCGAGTTACGGTCGGTCCACGTTGGAAGCCAGTGACCTTCGCGTCAATGTCGAACTGCTCCATAACTTGGGTCAAAGCTGCTATGACAGTTTCATTTGCCTTTGTGCTTGCCTTCGAGACTGCACCCCGCTTCAGTAAAGCTTCGCTAGGCAAGATGTAATCTAAGGCGTCACTCAGAGGAAGTTGCACTGGTCGAGCGACAGGAAGTTTTGCCTGCTCTGGCTCAAGAACTGAGACATCCTCCAAGGGCACGATTTCTGTGAGTTGCTCGGCATCATCGACGATGTCTACCATCTCAGTGACTTGATCAGTTGCCTCGACGGGTGCCTGAACTACTGGGCTGACAAACGGAATATCGCCATCCAATTCGCCTATTTCCAAGGCGGCATCAACGACGGCAACTTGTTTGCGCGCAGCAAGTTTTCGCTTGAGCCAGCCAACTTTCACGTTAGGAATTGGTTGCTCAGCAGCTGCAGAAATTGCGTCTACCGTCGGATGCGACAACGGCTTGACGACCGCAGGAAGAGTGCCTCGCACAGAGGCGTATCCATTCCGGATGTTGCCAGCAATCTTGTTGACTGGCGTCGCGGTGATGATCAAAACTGCAAAGAATGTAAGAACAACCATCAGAATGACAGTGACAACTTCACCCGTAGCACTCACTAGCGGAGCAGCAAAAGCCCACCCTATCCAACCAGCCGCTTGGCGCATCTGTTCGGCACCAGCGCTCGGTGCAGGATTACCTCTCACAATGTGCGTGATGCTCATCACTGCCAATGTGAGGATTGACCATCCAATCAACAAGCGGCCACGATGCTGCTTGGATGCGTCTGGATGCCTCAATACATTTGCACCTACGACAAAAAGTGCCACGGGAGCGAGTACATCAAAAATTCCGATTCCCCCAGTAACCACGCTACTGACGAAACCGGACACTATGCCGTGGGCGTGGAACCACACCACCGATGCGACGATAATGCCGCTTGATACGTATGTCAGGCCAATGCCATCTCGACGGTGCGCTGGATCTATGTCGCGTGCACTTTTGCCCAGCCCTCGCGCAATGGTTCCCAAAACATGAGCGAAACCAAGCCAGATTGCTGTGAGTGCACGACTAATCGCACGTCCAACTATTACAGGGACGCCAGGCTTATTCGACTGAGTCTTCTTGCCCACCGGTCGTCCTTTAGTGCTAGGGCGAGCAGAACTCGACGTGGAACGGGCGCGTGTTTTTGTAGATGACGGGGAAGCCATACCTTTAAGAATATTGGACCAAGTGACGTTATCGGGGTACAAACACCCTAAGCGTGTCGGTTTTCTTTCTCATGTGGCGACAAAAAGTTCACCCCGGCAGCACTGATACTGCCGGACTGCGCGTTTAAGCCTCGATGACTACTGGAACAATCATCGGTCGACGACGGTGCTTATCCCCGACCCATTTACCGACTACTCGGCGAACGAGTTGAGCAAGCTGATGAGTATCAACTACACCATCAGCCAAGGCATCCTCAAGTGTGTTCCGCAGACTCGGCAACACTTCGTCGAAGATTGAATCGTTCGGACCGAAACCACGAGCATGAATCTCAGGACCAGCCACGACTTTTCGTGTGACTATATCAACGGCTGTTACAACCGAAATAAAGCCCTCTTCTCCTAGAATGCGGCGATCCTTGAGCAGAGTCTCAGTAACGTCACCGACACTGGATCCATCTACGTAAACAAAACCGCAAGGCACAGCGCCAACAATTCGTGCTTGACCGTTGACAAGGTCAACCACCACTCCATCATCGGCAAGGACAACGTTCCTTGCAGGTACTCCCGTGGAAATGGCAAGTGCCGCATTTGCGCGAAGATGGCGCCACTCGCCATGGATCGGCATGACGTTCTTCGGCTTGACGATGTTGTAGCAGTACAACAACTCCCCGGCCGCGGCATGACCTGAAACATGCACCAGAGCGTTCCCCTTGTGCACTACCTTCGCACCATGCTTGGTCAGTGAGTTAATGATGCGATTCACTGCATTCTCATTGCCAGGAATCAACGATGAGGCAAGGATGACCGTATCTCCCGTACCGATTGATATGGCGTGGTCTTGGTTGGCGATACGCGAAAGTACAGCCATTGGTTCACCTTGGGAACCAGTACAAATCAGGACCGCTTGATCATCGGGCATCTTGGAAATCTCGTCGCTTGTAATGAGGGTCCCACCTGGAATTGTCAGATATCCCAAATCGCGAGCCACAGACATGTTGCGCACCATCGAACGGCCAACAAACGCGACTTTGCGATTGTGCGCCGTGGCGACATCAATAATCTGCTGCACACGATGCACATGAGAAGCGAAGGAGGCAACGATTACACGACCGGTTGCCTTGCCCATAACACGGTCAAGAACAGGAACGATGTCACGTTCAGATGCGACAAAACCTGGAACTTCTGCATTTGTTGAGTCCACCATGAATAGGTCAACACCCTCGTCGCCAAGTCGAGCAAATGCGTTGAGGTCAGTTGTACGACCATCCAGCGGCAACTGATCCATCTTAAAGTCACCAGTCATCAAGACAGTGCCAGCCATAGTTTTGACTGCCACAGCTAGGGCATCTGGGATTGAGTGGTTGACTGCAATGAACTCCAGTGTGAATGGACCGAGCTTCTCAGTGTCGCCTTCTTTCACCTGAAGAGTAAAAGCCTTAATGCGATGTTCTTTGAGTTTGGCTTCAATGAAAGCGAGAGTGAGCTTCGAACCCATGAGCGGAATGTCAGCCTTTTCACGCAATAGATAAGGAACTGCGCCGATGTGATCCTCATGTCCGTGGGTCAACACGATGCCCACAACATCATCTAGACGATCACGAATGTAATCAAAATCAGGCAAAATCAAATCGATTCCGGGTTGAGATTCCTCTGGAAAGAGAACACCGCAGTCGACGATGAGCAACTTACCAGCGAACTCGAGCACGGTCATGTTGCGACCAATTTCGCCTAAGCCACCAAGAGCAACGATGCGTAACGTGCCTGGCGTGATTTGTGGCGGAAGTCCTAATTCAGGATGTGTCACAGGCTGATGCCGCCAGCAATCAAATCTTCGCGCAGAATCGCACGCTGTTCTTCGGTTGCGGGGACCAAAGGTAGACGCAGCGTTCCACCACCAGCTCGACCCAGCAAATCTAGAGCTGCTTTCACCATGATTGCTCCCTGAGCTTTGGTCATAATTCCCTCAGTAATCGGAACGAGTGAGTAAGCGATTTCGCGAGCTAATTGAATGTCACTATTGGCAACCGCGTCAATCATTGCACGATGACGATCCGCCACAATGTGACCAGTTACGCTCACAACACCGACCGCTCCGCTCGCGAGTAGTGAGAGCGTGAGTCCATCGTCGCCAGAGTAATACGCCAAGTCTGTACGAGCCATAATCTGCGTTGCTGCAAATACATCACCCTTTGCATCCTTGTTTGCCAAGATTCTCGGGTGTTCCGCGAGGCGCAACATGGTCTCGTGCTCGATAGGCACACCCGTCCGTCCAGGAATGTCGTACACCATTACGGGCAACTCAGTTGCGTCAGCAGCAGCGACGAAGTGTGCGTAGATTCCTGCCTGCGGTGGCTTGTTGTAGTACGGCGTCACAACCAGCAATCCGTCAACACCGGTAGCTGCAGCTTGCGCCGCAAGTGCAACCGTATGAGCTGTGTCATTATTTCCAGCAAGCGCAATGACCTTGGCACGATTGCCCACCGCATCCACGATGACCTTGAGAAGCTCGACTTTCTCGTCGTCTGCTGTGGTTGGTGATTCACCAGTCGTACCATTGATCACTAAGCCGTCATTGCCCAGATCAACCAGGTCATTGGCCAATTGTGCTGCGGCATCAAAATCAATTGAACTTCCGTCAGCATTGAACGGCGTAACCATGGCAGTGATAACGCTGCCAAATGCATTAAGCGCATCTGTTTGTGACACTGGTTCTCCCCTACGGTGCTACGCGACCATTAGCCACAAAGGCGGCATGAGTCAGTGGCATAAGTTTTTGGAATGCTTCTTCATACTTCTCGGCGACCATTTCGATTTCACGCTGAGGAAAGGATGGGAAGTGTGAGCCTTCAACTTTGCGACGCAAGCTGAGGAAATTCATCATTGCACGAGCGTTCATTGTCACGTAAGCAGAAGAATAAATCGTGACTGGCAGGACAATACGAGCGACCTCACGAGCAACTCCCGCATCAAGCATTGTCTGGTACGAGTCATACGCAACGACACATGCATGCTTGGTTTGCTCATTCACAGTGTCAAACTGCTCAGTGGTGCCGTCAATAAATTCGTATGCACCTGGTTTGCCCACCTGAACCAGCTTGCGCTCGGGTCCGGGAACGTAGAAGGTCGGTTCAAGTACCTTGTAGCGACCCGATTCTTCGTTGTAACTGGCCATACGGTGGCGGAAGTGCTCACGCCACATGAAAATTGGGGCTTGCACAAAGAATGTGAAGACTGAATGTTCAAATGGACTGCCGTGTCGGTCCCGCATCAGGTAGTTAATAAGACCAGCTGATTTCTCGGTGTCTGCGTTGACATCCTCAAGAGACTGTTCACCTTTGGTCGAAACTCGCGCAGCCCATACAACATCTGCATCACCTGCTGAGTGCTTAACGAGTTCGACAGTTACGTCGCTTCTGAATGAAATATCTACAGTCACAGGCTAAGACTATCGGTCGTGGTCGAGTTACAGCGGTGCAGGTTGTTGTGTCGGCGCAGGCTGGTTCGCAGATGCAGACAGATCCGAAGAAACGGCCACCTTGGCAGTACGTAAGAAAAGAGTGAGCACTACAGCCACGTAAGCCACCCAGGCAATGACTTGCAATGCGGTTGTTGTCGCGGTGATGTTAAACAAGCCGGCTACTACAGTTGCCAGCACAGAACCCTCAGGTAGTACTGAACCCAAATTGATCCAGATTGCATCTTCACCAGGCAGCCAACCAATCTCTTGGAATTCGTGAATGCCAGCGGCTAAGACGCCAGCGGAAACGATGGTCAACAAGATTCCAGTCACACGGAAGAAAGAGGCTAAATTGATTTTGATTGTCGACTTGAAGAAGGCGATTCCCAGAGCGACGGATACAGCCAAACCGAGGACGAGTCCGATGAGAGACGCACCTTCATGGTGTGTGGCATGTGCTGCCGCCCAAAAGAACACTGCTGTCTCAGCACCTTCACGCACAACGGTCAAGAACGCCATCGCAGCTACTGCTAATGCACCACCCATTGCAGCACTGTCTAATTTCTGCCGAAGTTCACCAGAAATTGTGCGGGATGAACGCTTCATCCAGAAAATCATCCAGGTGACGAATCCAACCGCTAAAAAGGAAACACTGCCCGCAAACGCCGGCTCGACTGTTGCTGACAATTCCTTTGAAATCTGCTGCAATACTGTGGCGATTACAGCGCTAGCAGCCACAGCGGCAATCACTCCGTAAGCAATGTAGCGTCGAAGTTCTGTGCGCTCAGTACGGACCAAGTAGGTGACAAGAATGCTCACTACTAGAGCGGCTTCAAGGCCCTCTCGTAATCCAATAATGAAGTTACCTAGCATGATCTACGCATTCCTGTCCTGGCGAAAATGATTTATGCAACAAAGTTGTTTCATAAATAATCGTAAACGCAAAATGGATACCATGCAAATTACGCAACTAAACCGTTTCGTAATTCATTTTGACCGATGTGCCCGCTAGGAGGTCTCTTTTACGCTCTTATCGTAGAGTTCGATGGCATAGCGCATGGCCTCGCGGGCAAGTTTGCGGTCAGTCTGCAGGTGATAACCCAGTGCGACGCAGTACCAGACAGTCCAATTTTCGGGGTCAGCCTGCGCACGCTTTATCGCTTGTTCAAGATACGTATCCAAGGCATCGGTATCCATAGCTTTGGTGGGTAGCTCTACTTCATCAATAACTCGACCCAGTTCTGCCGTCCTAAAGCCAAACCGTAGCTCGCGGTACACCAGGTATGCGCCGAGCAACGTCAGAGCAATGATCGCCAGACCGAGAACCTGCACAGGACCATTACCAGTCTTGATTAAGACAACTCCACGCGATGCGGCGAAGAGTACATAAACACCCAAGACACATGACAGAGCCAGGGCAATTCGTTTAGCCATCTAGAGACCAAGGAAACTTTCAAGACCTATGGTCAAACCCTTGGTCTGCGCAATTTGTCGAACACCGAGCAGTACACCTGGCATAAACGATTCACGATCATAAGAATCATGACGCAAGGTTAAAGTCTCACCTGGACCACCAAGCAGCACTTCTTGGTGCGCGACCAATCCTTGAAGACGCACGCTGTGCACTGGAATGCCATCGACATCAGCTCCACGTGCTCCAGGTAGAGCATCCGTTGTGGAATCTGGCATGGGTTCACATCCGTGTTCAGCGCGTGCGTGGGCAATCATTTGAGCAGTGCGAGTTGCTGTGCCACTTGGCGCATCAGCTTTGCGAGGATGATGGAGTTCAACAATCTCAACGCTCTCAAAGTACGGAGCTGCCTTGGCGGCAAACTGCATCATCAGCACAGCAGCTAATCCAAAGTTTGGTGCAATCAAGACGTTCGAGTGGGAATCAGACATCGCATTCTGCAGAGTTTCTAAGCGAACTGCATCAAAACCTGTCGTGCCAACTACTGCGTGAATGTTGTTGGCGATGACAAATGCGAGATTGTCCATCACAACATCCGGACGCGTGAAGTCCACAACTACTTGAACGCCAGAGGCTACCAATTCATGCAAGTCATCGCCCTGATCGAGCGTTGCGACAAGTTCAAGATCCGGAGCAGCTGAAACAGCCTCGCATGCAGTAGCGCCCATACGACCTTTGGCGCCAAGTACTCCCACACGGATTGCGGTCGACATACTTACTCCGGACCTACAACAGCCGTGAGCCACTCTTGTGACCACAAATGATGAGCTAATGAATGAACGTCATCAAGCGTTACAGAAGCGACTTCATCAAGAATGTCCGAAATCGATGGCACGTAACCATTATTCATTTCACTGCGAGCATTACGGCTCATTCTTGAACCAGTGTCTTCCAGCCCGAGTACAAGACCGCCACTTACTTGGCCAATAGCTCGGTCAAGCTCGACTTGCGTTATGCCGTGCGCAGCAACGTCATTGAGCACGTCTGTGCATACCTCTTGCACTGTTGAAAGGTTCTTGGGACTGCAGCCAGCGTAAACTCCTGCGATGCCACCATCTTGAAACTGTTGAGCAAATGAATAGACGGTGTAAACCAGGCCGCGCTTTTCACGCACCTCCTGAAATAGTCGACTAGACATTCCTCCACCAAGTGCAGCGTTGAAGACACTCATCACATAGCGGCGTTCGTCCGCGCGATCCAAGCCCGGTACGCCAATCACCAGATTGGATTGCTCAGTCGTTTTGGCATGTGAAACAAGTCCACCGGACCGGTTAACTTTGGCCTTTGTCTTTGTTGGTGTGAATGGTGTGGTGTCGCCCTCAAGAGCAACTCCCCCACGTTCAAAAGCTTGGCGAACAAGTTTCACAATTCGAGCATGGTCGACATTGCCAGCAACTGAAATTACGAGACGGTCTGGCGTGTAGTACTTACGGTAAAAACCGTGAATTGAACGGCGTGACAGATTCGAAATGTTTTCTACTGTGCCCAAAATGCTGCGCCCAAGTGGTGCGTCACCGAACATGGCTGAGGCAAACTTTTCATGCACGATGTCAGAAGGGTCATCGTCGCGCATAGAAATCTCTTCTAGGACGACCTGACGCTCTTGGTCTACATCGGCTGTAGTGATCGTGGCTGAAGTAATCATGTCAATGAGAACATCCATTGCCATCGGAACACTGGTGTCAAGTACACGAGTATAAAAACAGGTGTATTCCTTTGATGTGAACGCATTCATCTCGCCACCGACAGCGTCGATGGACGAGGAAATGTCTAGCGCAGAGCGGCTCTTAGTTCCTTTGAAGAGAAGGTGTTCAAGATAGTGGGCCGAACCCGTCTGAGATGCGACTTCGTCACGTGAACCCACATTCACCCAAACGCCGATTGCAGCAGAGCGCACACTTGGCATCTGTTCGGTGATAATGCGTAACCCGCCAGGAAGGACGGTGCGCTTTACAAGGCCGCCTTGTTCTGCGGTCAATAACGTGCGAGTGGTCCCAGGGCGTTGTTCATGCCCCAGGACCACTGACGATTGTCGTTTTGACACGTTTTAGTCTTCGTCTCCAGCGTCAGCCTCTTCACCCTCAACAACAGGGATCAGGGAGAGCTTGCCACGTGGATCGATTTCAGCGATTTCAACGTGTACCTTGTCGCCAACCTTGACTACATCGTCAACATTCTCTACGCGCTTACCGCCCGAGAGTTTGCGTAGCTGGCTGATGTGAAGGAGACCATCTTTGCCTGGTGACAAGGAGATGAAAGCACCAAAGGTTGTTGTCTTTACAACGGTACCCATGTAACGCTCGCCTACTTCAGGCATGGTTGGGTTTGCAATGGCATTGACCTGTGCACGTGCTGCTTCAGCAGATTCACCATTCGTCGCACCAATGTAGACAGTGCCATCATCAGCGATACTGATGTCAGCTCCAGTCTCTTCTTGGATCTGGTTGATGATCTTGCCCTTTGGACCAATGACTTCACCAATCTTGTCAACAGGAATGTTGACAGTGATGATGCGAGGAGCAAATGGAGACATCTCATCTGGAACATCGATCGCTTCGAGCATGACATCCAAAATGGCAAGACGTGCATCGTGAGCCTGAGTCAACGCACCTGCAAGTACAGACGCTGGAATGCCATCAAGCTTGGTATCAAGCTGCAAAGCCGTAATGAAGTCCTTGGTGCCTGCAACCTTGAAGTCCATGTCGCCAAATGCATCTTCAGCGCCGAGGATGTCAGTTAGCGCAACATACTCGGTCTTGCCGTCGACTTCTTCAGAGATAAGACCCATGGCGATACCGGCAACTGGAGCGCGCAATGGCACACCAGCGTTGAGTAGCGAAAGCGTTGATGCACAAACAGAACCCATTGACGTTGAACCGTTTGAACCAAGAGCTTCAGAAACCTGACGGATCGCATAAGGGAAGTCGTTCTTGGCCGGAAGCACGGGAACAAGTGCACGTTCAGCAAGAGCACCGTGACCAATTTCACGACGCTTCGGGCTGCCTACACGACCGGTCTCGCCTACAGAGTATGGCGGGAAGTTGTAGTTGTGCATGTAGTGCTTGCTCGTGATCGGTGACAAGGTGTCAAGCTGCATTTCCAACTTGAGCATGTTCAATGTAGTGACGCCAAGGATCTGGGTCTCGCCGCGCTCAAACAGGGCCGAACCGTGTGCACGAGGAATTACATCTACTTCAGCAGAAAGTGAACGAATATCAGCAAGTCCACGACCATCAATACGGACCTTGTCCTTGATGACACGCTTGCGTACAAGCTTCTTGGTGAGTGAGCGCAGTGCTGCACTTACTTCCTTCTCGCGGCCTTCAAAGTCGGCTGCGACGCGCTCAATGGTCAATTCCTTGACTGCATCGAGTGCTGATTCGCGCTCTTGCTTGCCTGCGATCGTAAGTGCTGAAGCAAGTTCAGTTGTGACAGCAGCTTCAACGGCAGCAAAAACATCAGCTTCATAATCAAGGAAGATTGGGAACTCTGCAGTCTCCTTGGCAGCGATGGCTGCAAGTGCAGACTGTGCGCGGCAAAGTTCAGCAATAAATGGCTTCGCAGCTTCAAGACCCTCTGAGACAACTTCTTCAGATGGAGCAGTTGCGCCACCAGCAATGAGGTCAATTGTTGCCTCAGTTGCTTCGGCCTCAACCATCATGATGGCAACATCGTCGCCAACTACGCGACCCGCAACAACCATGTCGAATACAGCGTCTTCAAGCTGTTCGAAGGTTGGGAATGCGACCCACTGACCCTTGATCAGTGCAACGCGTACGCCACCGATCGGACCTGAGAATGGCAAACCAGCAAGTTGAGTCGACATGGATGCAGCGTTGATAGCTACTACGTCATAAAGGTCATTCGGGTTAAGTGACAGGACAGTCACAACAACCTGAACTTCATTGCGAAGTCCCTTGACGAATGATGGACGCAAAGGACGGTCAATCAGACGGCAGGTCAGAATTGCGTCTTCAGTTGGACGACCTTCACGACGAAAGAATGAACCTGGGATACGACCAACTGCGTACATGCGCTCTTCAACATCCACAGTGAGTGGGAAGAAGTCGAACTGATCCTTAGGCGACTTACCTGCAGTTGTTGCAGACAGCAACATAGTTTGGTCATCTAGATAGACGGATGCAGTGCCTGCAGCCTGTCGCGCTAGACGGCCAGTTTCGAAC